>VTLG01016871.1_pt1 | contig 15763 bp, 40 predicted proteins | sample 4694571 | NCBI WGS metagenome assembly VTLG01 (sample SAMN12604809, study PRJNA352737) | marine metagenome | biome: ENVO:00000447; feature: ENVO:00000209|ENVO:00000569|ENVO:01000036; material: ENVO:00002151; isolation source: viral sequences binned using virsorter ...
ATCTATCCCGCTGTTGTTTTATAGCTTTTTTACTTGGTTTCTTTACTTTTTGTTGTTGTTGTTTTCTCATGGTCTGTATACCTTTCCTCTATCTTCTATTAAGAATCCGTTTAAATGATCTAATTCATGCTGTACTACTCTAGCATCAAAATCTTTAAACTTTCTTTTTATTTTTACATACTCGCCTTCTCTAAGTGATGTGTATTCAATTACAATATAACTTGATCTTTTTATTTTTACCATCATATCTCCACAACTTAGACACCCTTCATAATCACTCTTAGTAAAAGAACTTCTTTCTAATACTTTCGGATTCATAAATAATTCAGGGTCAGGCATTGGGCCTGCTAAAAAGATTCTATATGGTAGTCCTATTTGTATTGCAGATATGCCAGCACCTTTATGCTTTTCCATCGTGTCATACAAATCACCTACTATCTTTCTCAGTTCATCTATTGTTCCATTCCACTCCTGGGACATGGTTCTTAATTTATTTTTGTCTGTTACTAACAATGTCTAACTCCTTGGGTAACTCTTTGTTGCAATGTGGACACACCAACGGTAACCCTAATAATTTTCTGTAGATGCAATCTTTAATGTAGGAAATCACTTCCATATTCTAATTCCATTGCCTCTTCATAAATACTTCTAAATTCTTCTAATGTAGGAATCCCACAATCTATTCCTGTTTCTTTTAAAGTATATAACTCTCTTACATACTTTACATATGCGATTTGTAATTGTTCTTCTGTGTATAATATCATAGTTGCCTCAGTATTGTAACCACTTTTTCTTGATTATACCACAAACCATTAAAAATCATTTCTTGACCAGTTTCTCTATCTTCAATTATCCATCTCTTAATTCCAATTAGATTCTTTTCCATAAATAATCTGTGAGTATCTGTATCATCTACTAATAATCTCATAAATCTTGTGCCTCTTCTCCGTCACTTCCTAGTCCCATATCTTCTTTCATTTTTTGTTTCTCTGCAGGAGTCAAAGCTGAAGCGGGACCGATCTTCAATGACTTCCAATTAACTTCACTTGAGAATCCTTTTACTTCATTATTTCTCATCTTTGTGCAGTTAAATGTCATACAATTATCGCCAGGCTCCCAAGTTTCAAGGGAGTAAGCGGCATCTGCTGCATCTAAAATACCTTTTGCGAATCTAGCCTCTCCACTAGAATCTGTTTGATAAGGAGCAAACACTAAAGTCTCATACTCTTGCGCATAAGACTTTAGTTTTTTACTTATCTCTATTTGCTCTTGCCAGTCATACTGGCTATTTCTACCTGGTGCGTTGTGGCGGCGAACTTGGTTTAGATAATCTACGATTACGATACCAATGTCTGAACGACTTACCCTCTTATCGAGTTCGCTTTGGATTTTTGAGAGAGTGAGGGCTGGATCGTAGATCACATCTAACTGTCTGTCTTCGTGCAGTGGGTTTTTAGTTAACTTCCTATGAAACTCGTCGAAATCTCTATGAGTTTCATACTGTTTTAACAATTCGTCTCCACCTTGGAAACGGTTTGCCCACCAACCAGCAACTAGATTCCATTCTTCTGTATTCATGAATTTATCACGAATATTTGTGAATTGAACTCCAGTACTGATTGAACACATTCTTTGTAGAATAGAACGACTATCCATCTCAATAGTGAAATAGATTGCTGTTCTACCTGCGTCATACACATTAACAGCGAGATTACAGGAAGTCAATGACTTACCAGAACCTCGTCGACCGCCAACTAGCACTAAGTCTTTTGGTGAAAACTTGACGCTTGCGTCATAATCTGTGTTTAGTCCTAAAGGTAAATACTTTGCTCTTTGTTCATCATCTTCAAAAAGTGTAATAGTTTGCATACTTTCTGAAGGTGGTGTAACATCTACCTTATCACTTACGTTTAGAACTATTTCTTGTAGTTGTTCTATATTTTCTTCTGCACTAGCCATTGTAACTGTTTTCTCTACATAACGATCTAATTCATCTAGTATTTCAGTTTGAGTGTACTCATTCTTGAGATAGTCGAGCAACATATCTGCGTCCACTTCTACATCAATAGATTCAATCGCGGCTAGTTTTTCTTGTATTTTTTGGTCTCGTTGACCAGCTTTTAGTTCTTCAAATGTTGGGAGAGATTGATAATTATCTACGTGCTTTTCCAAGACGTTAAAAATCCCTCGGTACTCATTAGGTAAATAAATTTCCTTTACTTGAGCCCAAGTATCTAAGTCTTGTTGATATACTAATTGTTTAAGTAACGCACTGGCAATATTCATAAATCTCTCTCAAAAAAAGGGAGGGCTTGCCCCTCCCCGCTAAATATTGCTAGTTAGCCTATTTCTTTTCTAGCTGCACCATTGTAATCAGCACATTGTAAACCACGTCTTGTTAACATAGTTTTAACGCCTCTTACTGTTTTGCCGATATCATCAGCAATTTCTTGAACAGTCATTTCAGAAATATCAAGGTCAGCTAAAACGTCTGCTTTAGATGATCCTTTTGTGTGTTCTTGCTTAGGAATAGCGTTGATGTCACCACTTCTAAGTAATGAAAGAGCTTTACCTCTGATAGAATTAACACTTTTACCTAATGATTCAGCGATAGCTTCTACGAAAGCGCCATCGTTGACCATAGAAATAAAAGTATCTTCTTCTTCTGGAGTATAAGTTCTAACACTTTCTACTTTAGGAGCTGGTTTGACATGCTCTGTAAGTTCCATAGAAAGAATTTTACCTTGAATAGACTTTGCACTAAATGCTCCACCTTCAAAGTTTTCAGCAATTTCTGCATAAGTGTATGCACCAGAGTTATCTTGAACGAAATTGCTAAGGGTAGCTTCTTGCTCTTCTGAGAAAGACTTTGAAGCAGATGCTGAAGCTAATTCAACATCAAAACCCATTTTTCTTAGCTTAGAAGATACACTTCTTGTAGAAGTTTCTAGATCTTCAGCAGCTTCTGCAACCATTGCCTGTGTTACAGGACTTGAATCACCGACGAAGTCCACTAGTTGCTGTGTTCTTTCGTCTGTCCATTTTGGTAATGCCATTTTTTAATTTTCCTCTATTAAAATTTTTATGTTGTTATAAATTTTTACATTCATTTGTTGTGCTTTATTAGTTTTAGCACTTTCTATACCACTTTCATTCAGTAGTATAGTAACGTCCTTTGTAAGATTATCCTTTGTCTCAAATCCATGACTTTGTAAAACTTTTTGAGCTGCTGCTTTAGTTGGATAGCTCTTCAGTTTCCCTGTTATACAAACCACACCTTTTGTGTAGCTGACTTCAGATTTCTCACAAGAGAAAGAAAAAGGTAGTTGATCGTACTCCATTGGATAGAATACATTATCTAACCAGTTCATAAGATTCGACGCCGCTTTAGGACCGAGACCAACATCTGTGCTTTTCTGGTAGGTTATCTCTGAAATATTCGAGACCTGTTTGGTCAATTTATTAGATGCGCTCCGCCCTATCAGCGGTATCGAAAAAGCTGGAAGGAGTGTTATTAAATCTGCTGATTTAGAATTTTCTATCTCAGCAAACAATTTTGCTCCTAACTTTTCCGAACCTAGTAGTTCGATCAATTCCTCTTCATCGAAAGAGTAGATATCATGGTAATCTTGTAAGTCCAGCTTCTCTATCGTAGCTGCGCCAAGTCCTTTGATTTTCAAAGTCTTAGCGAAGTGTTCGACTTTCTTAGAGCTTTGTGCAGGACAGTGTGGATTCCTACAAAATAATTGGTCTTTCACAGTTTCTAGCTCAGAATTACAAGCTGGACAATGTGTCGGTATAATTATTTCTCTCAATATCTGTCTCTCTTTCATTTTTATAATTATATTATACTAAAGATTTAACCATCTGTCAAGAACTATTTTTTGGGAACTCCCGCAAAATAAGCGACGAAATTTTAAAACACTCTGTATGCCCACCAAACTTTTGTTTAGGACTATAACTATCATGCTTAAACTTTTTATGAAGTTCTTGCTCAATTTTCCAACAGTTATAAATTGTGTCATGGTAAGTTCGTTGAATACGTAAGTCATATCCTTTAAACCCTCTACTTCGTTTTATTACGTGTCGCCAGTCTTTTCCACTAGCGATTCCCACTTTAATACATTCTCTTTCAAATGTTCTTTGGTTAACTAATATAACTCCATATAAAACACCCTCTCTTTCTTTCTCGAGAGGGTGATTATTGAAGTAAGTTTGATTATATACTCCACTCACGCTATGAGAAGAACTCCAAACGATTGTCTGAGTATACCTATGGCTAAAATACAGCAAGCTACTGCATTTAGTATGATTAAGGCTCTATCTTTCCAAGCTAGAGAAACATAAAGCCAGCCTAAACACCCAACGAAAGATAGAATAGTATCTAAATAAGGATTGACTGCCGCCGCTCTTACTATCATTGCAGAAAGTAAAATCAGTGAGGCTCCCCACTTTACATACCAAGTTACATCACCTTTGGGTGTTGCACTCTTATATATTCTTTTGCTGTTCTCTATCTCTTCTTTTGAGTATTTCATTTAATTGTTCTATTCTTATATATAAATTATATATTTGTTTTTGTTGTTCTGCTATTGTGTATTTTAGTGCTTCTTCTCGTGTCATATATTATCTGGTAATCTGATTGAGCTTACACACTGACAAGATAAGTCTCTTTTGTTTGTTCCTTTACAAAGCTGTATTGATCCTTTTGGACAATAAACTTTTTGGGGATCAAAATATGGAGTCTTATCAAGCGGATCTGTGTTCACACACCCTACTGAAAATATTAAACTTAACATAATCAAGTTTTTCACTTTAAGTTTCCTCTTGTTCTCGGTTTCTTTGATAAAAGTCTATCATGTCTTGCCATCTCATAAAAGCTTTTTCTTCGGGAACCCAGTACCACCCTGTATATTTATGTTCTTCAGGTGTATACTTGCTTTCAATATATCTTTGATTATCAATGACTAAACTAAACATCTACTCTCCTTAATACTTGGGGTATAATTTTTCCTGCTCTAATTACTTCTATTTTGCAACCTAACTCTAAATTAAGTGCTTCAATGATAGACTTGTTGTGTAGTGTGGCTTTAGATACTATAGCGCCCTCTATGTTAATTGGATCAAAGTGTGCAACAGGAGAAACTGCTCCTGATTTTCCTACTTGCCAACTAACTTTTTGGAGTGTAGTGACTACACCAGTTTCCTGCTCTTTCAGAGCAAAAGCTCCTCTTGGGTGATGGCTAGTGTAACCGTGATAATCAAAACGATTGTTATCTGCAACACGGAAAACTGATCCATCATGAGGAAACTGATTGTAATCACTATCAATGGCAGTCTGGATTCCGAGATTTGAAACAAATCTCATGTCCGAGACATAGTTATCTGTTGGGTAAGGCGATACTCCATGAGCAACAAAGTCCAACTCTCTAGTCTTAAATTCTATACTATCTTTAAGACTGAGTGCACCCGCTGCATAGTTTCTTGCGTTCGGTATCGTCTTAGGAGCAACTACTTCGCCACTAATTTGTAGCACTCCTTCATGTTCTATTTGTTCTGGTACTAGATGTCTAATATTATGTGTTATGTCTAATCCCTCTATTCCATCACCTCTTGTTAAGGCTTTCTGGAACTCTCCACCACCATATAATATACTTATGGCAGCTCCATCTAGTTTTGGTGTAACAATGAAATCGTCAGTCCCCCAATCTGGAGGACTGTCGACGCCACTAATTACTTTCTGGAGGGAAAACAATGGGAACAAATGCTTGTATCTACGTTCATAGGAACTTTTATATCCGATACTTTCTTCTGTTGCTATTGTTTGTAAGTAATCGAAAATCTCATCAGTCATGATGGGTTTGCCATTGTAATACGCCATTGCGGCTCTTTTGATAAGATTTTCTAACATTTTTATATTATACTAAAATTTTAACCATTTGTCAAGAATTATTTTCCGATATGTTCTACATCAGTTGGAGGAATAACTTGGTAGGCACCTTTGTTATATGCTGGTGCAACAGTATATTTCTTACTGATTTCAATTTTCCATGAGTTATCCACTGCTGTTCCTTTGCCCGCGTTGGTGGAGCTGACTGGAATCGAACCAGCGACCTTCGCAGTGCAAGTGCGACGCTCTCCCTGCTGAGCTACAGCCCCTTGTTTCCAAGTAGACTTGTGAGACTTACGCTTAGTGCGTAGTCTTTTTCGTTTGCGACCATATTGGTCATATCCTAAACTTCCTTTTATTATCATAATGAATATTATACAGAAAATTTAAGGATTTGTCAAGAACTATTTTTAGGTTAGGTAAATTTCATCTATAATTTCTTTGAACTCATTTTCAAGTATGTTTTTACTTTCTGCAAGAGATAATATCTCTACTAATCCTGTAAAAAGTTCTTGTGTATTATCTAAGTCCAAAGGTATACTGATACCCTCTTTCGAAGGTAGCCATTCTTCATCAAAATCTAAATAATATTTACGTAGGGACAGGTACTCAACACCACGAAAAGTATTTATTACTAATCGTATTTGTTGAGTATCAGTTTCATTGATTACTCTTTCATATATGCTTGGTGTACTAAAGTCAATCATTTTTGATTATCCTATTGAGCGGAACAATGCTAGTAACATTCTTCGGCATTAGTAAACGATAAGAGTCCGTATCCCAACAAAATAGGAGGACTGTATCGTGTGCTTCTTTAGCTCGGTTTTTCTTTTCCTTTATATAGGGAGTAGAAAAGTCTCGAGTGCATATATTATATTTTAGTCTGCGTGAGTTCTTACTTCTGTAAGTGATGACAGCATCGCCTGCTTCATCTAGTTTTTTATTAAAGTCATCTTTTGTCATGTTTCCTCCAGTTATCTAACAAATGATTATTTGAATTGTAATCTGAAATGGTCACATCAACAAGATGCAAAAAACTAGGGCAGTCTGCACTACCCTAGTGAAAAACTAAACTAAATTAATTGTTTAAGTTATTTACTATACCAGTAAAGTATACTGCTGCTTTACCTGTCAACTTTGATATAATCGCAGCGTCAACTTCTTGACCTGCATCTGTCAAAGCACTTGTAAGATCGGCTTGTGCGCCTGCAACACTTACTCTACCTCCACCGCTTGAGCCACTAGAACTACTCTTTGCTGGTGTTTTTCTGACATATACACCTGCCTTTGTAAGTATCATTCTAACACCGTTAGGAGATTCTTCTAACTGCTCAGCGATATCTTTTACAATCTCCATGCTATTTTCTGGAGTTGGTTCTTCTGCAGTATACATTTCTACTGCTTCTTGTTTTTTCTCGTCTGTCCAAGACATACTTTTTCTCCTTTTATTTTTGTAAGATTCTGGCAAGCCGGGACACCACCCTGTCGCTTGTCTCATCTGCGTGTAAAATCTATCACTCATAATATTATTATATAAAAATATTTGAGCGGAGTCAAGAACTATATTTTGTTTCCTATTTAAAATACTTTTTAATTGTGCTAAGTTTGTCCTGAGCTGTTGCTAATTTCTCTACCTCTAGTTCAATTGCTTGAACAATCTCAGAATGTTCACCTATGCCAACTACTTGTCTTTCGTATGCTTTTATATTTGCGTGTGCCATAGCAATATCGCCTTCTAATTTTTTACATAATGCATCTAATAAATAGTTCATATTCTCTTGATCCCCATTACATAGTTTTCTGCGGCATTTTCTGCGTACATTTCACTATGTCCTTTGTAAAACTCTGTTCTTATTACTTCACCATGATCGTAAAATCTACAACCCCAGTGTCCGTCTAGTTTTATAACGTCTGCTCTTAGGTCGCCATCTACGAAAGTTGAATACTTATTGTCTTTCATCTTCTGTTGTTGCTCCGTTAACAAATGACTTTATAAATCTTTCTGCTTGTTCGTCAAACAAAAACGCATAAATAATTATTGGTAGCGTTACTGTGAAAAATAAAGTCATTAAAATTGTAGCCATCACCTGCTGGTTAGCCATAACAGATGTTGGCGCTATATCTTTAATTACCTGTAATGCTGGAAACCACAGTTTCCAAAGTGCCATACCCACGCCAGAGACGTAAGCGGCTATTATTATTTCCCACATTTTTCATTTTTCCTATAAGTATTTCTGTAAGTGTCTAAGACTTCCTAACTCATATGCTAATGCTGTACCCCAATAACCTGTTCTTTCACCATCAATCCAAGGAAATAACGTAGTAGAAGTATCACAAGGCTCAAGAATAAATACTTTGTAGCATTTAGCTCCCCATTTATCTTCATAATTTACACACTGTGCTATGTTGCCATAACAAGCATAACCTTTACGTTCTGCTTGATACTTTTGCGTTATTTCATGTTTGATCAATGCAAACTTATTTCTTTTTGGAAACCACACTTTTTCATTGTAGTCAAACTCTTCTGCTACACACTGTTCGGGTAACATAGCATTTTTCATGCCTTCGTAATCTGACTCTGCAAGTTTTTGTGGTATTCCTGTTCTTTCTACTATGTTTTTCACAAAAGCAGGTGAACGATACAAGCTTTCAGCGATGGTAGAAATATTCATACCATCTAAATACATTTTTACTACTGAACTTATCTCATCGTCAGTAGCCATTTTACCTTTGTTCTGAGACTTTCTTCTTTCTTTGAAAGCCCTAGTATCAAGGTGTTCGTCTATGATTCTCTGAAGTCTGGTCGTGTTATACCTAATATTCAGCATCTCACAGGCTTCTTTCTTTGTTATAGGATTTTCCTGTTCGAGGTGTGAGATCACTCGTTCTATGTTATCATATGATAACTTTTCTCCTGATTTACTTCTTATCATAATGTTCACTCCCTAATAATATAATTGCATAGTGTATTATCTTGAGTAAATCTTTTGGATTTTTACCGTCTTTCTTACCATATCTCTGAGCATATTTAATTATGTTACCCATGCAAAACCCTTCTCCATGTCCAGAATCAAATATAAACTCTGTAGTTTGTATCTTATTCTTTGAATAATGCTGAGTATATGTCGATATTATATAATTTCTAGCCCAGGTTAGTGCCTGTTCTTCGTTAAAAGTATTATTCTTCATTCGTGAACATCTCCACTAAACTAGTGTAGCCACCAATTTTTTCGCCATTAAGTATGATCTGCGGAAATGTTCTTGCGCCAGGAAAAGTCTCAAACATATCTTCTTTTTGAAAATCTTTTCCGAACACTTTATATTCTACTTCACAGCCTTTTTGTTCTGCGAGATTTTTTGCCATTGTACAATAATGACAGTTTGGTGTACTATAAATTACTACTTTATCTTTCATCTTACTCCTTATCTATAGGGTTATCATAATAGTCATGTGTACCATTAAGATATCTTTGCTTTCTTTCATGTAAGACAATCGAAGATTCCCAAACCATTCTAGCCATAACTACTATAAGTATAGTTCCTGCTATATAATGAAGAATCTCCATCATTGTGCTGTTATCCTTTTATCATACCAAGCCAGTCCTTCGTCCCACCAATCGGGCTGTTCTCTGTAAGACCACTTGGCAAATGTTGCTTTATCTGTGTGGTAATAAAGGCGATATGACCCGATGACATCAGATTCATCTTTGAGTTCATCGGGCATAGCCATAAGAAATGGAGTGAGTCCTTTGCGTGGCATGTTCTTCGGTTCTGGTAGCTTATTTATTACTTGTTCTACACTCTTGTGAAGTTTGCCATATCGGTAATGGTATTCATCATTTAACGCATTTGCGTAGCAATGAACCCACTCAAAATTATCTAGCGAAGACCGTGTCCATATTGTGCAAGGGTGATTGTACATCATGGGTAAATATGGTGTCAGTGGTCTTTCCTCTAGGGGAAGATGTTTGATTTCTGACTTTCTTGAATTGAGGGCTTCTCGTTCTTCTGCGTTTAACGCTCGAGGAGTAAATCCTAATACTTCGTCTACCCAAATGGCAGTGCACAAAAGCTGAGCTGCCTCAAGGGGCATCTTAACTATATGCTTGTCCACATGGTACTCTGCGCACTTATCTAAATCTTCGTCTAAATAAAATAAATTCATAAAATATATTATACTAAAGATTTAACCATTTGTCAAGTATTATTTATTTTTACCACCAAAGGCTCTTCCAGCCTCTGAGATTCCAAATGCTCCCAAGGTTACTACCACAAAAGAAGTGTAAATTGTATCAGATACTCTTAAATCCATATCCCAAAATGCAGTAATTAAATCACATACACCGAATACTGTCATTAAGAAAAAAGATATAAAGCCTATTATAGCTTTCTCGTTTACATCATTATCATCTAAAAATAAATCAATAAACTTTCTCTTTGGTGGAGCTAGCCTTTTTCTGGCTTGTTCGGCTTCTAGTTTCATCTCTCTGATTGTATCTTCGGACTTATCAAGTTTCTCAATAAGAGCCATATACTTATCTAAATCGATTTCTACTTCATTCCTACTATTATCTGCTCCTTCTGCCATTTACTTATCCTTTGCTTTACCCACGTTAAGGGCTACCCAGTCTAATACTTTATAGACTTTCTTTACCCAGCCATCATCTATGGGGGTAGGTGTAAGAGCTGCAATCAATGATGCACCCATTACTAACCATGGTACTAATTGTACCCATCTTACTATCACTTCGAAAAATTCTAACATTCTTCTATCCTATTCTGTCTTACGACAGCCTTTGCAGAGGTACATACTTCTCTATAGTAGATACATCTATGTCCTCTAGCTTTTCAAACTCAACGTCATAACAAATAAGTTTATCTGATGTTGATTGTTTAAACTTTAATGGCATAAAACTATCATGCGTTGTATACTCTCTGCTATGTGTTTTATTGCTCTTTAAACTTCTAAATTGTATTTCGACTATACCTTGTTTTAAACACTCTATTAATTTATCACTATCTATCATTATTTTTTAAACTTCCTACTACTATCTCTAGTTTCTCTATTCTGTCTACTAAGGGTTTGTATCCGTCAAATCCTTCTAATCCACACTTAGGGTGTGCTATCTCTTCAAGGTCAATTATTCTTTCTTCTAATTCTTCTAGCCAGTCTTCGTTATCTTCAAATCTTACTTGTGCTGCTGGATTCTTCTCAAACCAACGAGAATCTTTACTAAATTGCCACAAGTTAATCAGATTTTTGATCCACCGAATCATTAGTTGTTACCTCCCTGTAATAAATAACAACTTCGCCTAGTTGTTTGATATATCTTTTTAGTTCTTGCATATCTTCTGCCATTACTTTATAGTCTCCAATACTAGTGGCAACGAAGAGAACTTGTCCTCCGTTTTGTTCTTTCATTTCATCTAAGAATCTGTCTAAATATGTATAACCCTCAGGCCAGTCTGGATTCTCTCTATCTTCTAGGCTACAAGACTTAGGTCTTTTTCCATCTACCTTTACACATGGGTTTGTAATACGAGTTTCGCTTACGACGTACCACTTCGGTGCAGTTAGCTCGACTGGTCGTGGCAATGTGGGTTGCATAATTTCAACCTCTACTGGTTTACTAATAATTTCTACTTCTTTTGTGGGAAGTAATGAGCAACCACTAATTGTCAGGGTTAGTGCTACCAATATTGAAAAGTTTTTCTGTATCATTTTCTAGCCCCTCCATGACTTCTTCACTCGCTTTATTCATTCTATTTTCTATTAGCCCTGGCTTCTTTAATGCCAGAACATCTAAATTATGTCTTTGGAATATTGCTAGATATTCTGCTTTTTCTTGCTCTATGGCAGCATTCTCTCTAGTCATATTCATTAGAGCAGCACCTTGTTTTTCATACTGCTCTTTTATTGTTGCAATAGTTTGTTTCTGTTCTTCTACTGCATACTCTAGTTTAACATTATTTTCTTTTAAAGTTTCATTCTCACTATAGAGCCAATAACACCCTATACCTAATACTAATATTAAACCTATAAAAAATTGTTGCATTATAATTCCTCTATCTTGTAGTTCAGTCCTTCTGCTCCCCTTATCTCTACAATCTCTTTATCTTCTGTCTTGAACTTAAGGTATTTCTCTTGTTTATTATAGAAACTCAAGACAATGAAGGATTCATCATCTTTATCACCGTAAGTTGAATTATAACTTACTGTTAGTTTGTAACGCGTCTTGAATAGATTTACTATCCAAGTCCAAATTTCCTTTAGCTTGTTCATCTTGTAAAATTCCTACAAATTCTTCTATATATTCTTCGAGTGTCATACCTCTCTTAGCAGCATGTTCTCCTGCTAAAATAATTAATTCAGGTGGTATCTTAAATTTCATACCACTCTCTACCTTGATATAGTAGAGCTTCTGCTTCTCGTCTACGGACTAATCCATCAAGGACTTTTCCTCCTGCCTTGTTCCATCTTTTCATTTGATAAGGTACATCTTCATACTTGCCATCATTTAAAACTTTTAGCATAGTAGACGCTTTTAGGTTTGCTGGGCCGAGATTGTATACCCATGATACTAGGGCATCAAACTGGTTCTGGGAAAGAGCTACATTTACATACTCGTTGACGTAATTTTCATACTCATGTAATTCCTCAACTAGCATTTCTTCTGCTTGATCTTTAGATATGGTGTCGCCTTCTTCTACATCTTTTGTGTGTCCGTAGCCGATTGTCCAGACTCCTGCTGAACATTGGTATGCTTTTAATTCGCAACCTTCAAATTTTTTAATAAGGGCTATACCCTCTGCACTTGTATTCAATTAACTCTCCTATGTTTCTTTTCTCTTGCTATTTTCTTTTTCTCTGCTATTTCTAAATCAATATATCCTTCGTCTATTAACAGAGAGATCATTGCAAGAACATCTCCTATTTCCTCAGATAATAATTTTTTGTGTTGTTTTTCATTGCCATATCTGTATATTTTAGAACACGCTTGTATGAGTTCTCCACATTCTTCCATAGCAACTATGAGTAGATAAGGGTCGGGGTATATCTTTTTCTTCATTTATTTTTCCTATATAAAAAGTGCCTCTTTTCAGGGAGGCACTTACAATTATTAGACAAGTTTATGCTAATGAACCTATGCACGTGTATAACACACTGGCTACAAAACTCATTAAGAGTAATGTAAATACTGCCTCACAAAGTTCACCGCTATCACATATTTCCTGTCTAAAATACTCTACATATTTCACTAATCAATCTCCAAGATTTTCCTCTTGGAATTGGGAGTTCTAGACAGTGCGATTGTTAGTAACCCGTCTTGTAGACTAACTTTATCTACTTGTAAGTCTGGATTGAGAATAAACCTTCTATCAAAAGATTTAAGACTTAACCCTTGATGAACGAAAACTTCGCCATCATTCAGTTTATGTTCTTTCTTCCCTGTGATACGGAGTTCTTCGCCTTCAGCGATTATCTCCAATTCTTCTTTCTTCCAGCCCGGCACTGCGACTTCAATACGATAGTTGCCTTTTATTTCGATTACGTTATATCTTGGATAACCAGTCTCCGTATACTGCGGTATACTGGGCATATCCAAACCAAGCCAAAATTTACTTAAATCAATACTCATAATTTTCTCCTAATTCCTTTCGGTAATAATTGCCTACCCTTTCGGTATAGACGCGTTAAAATATAGGTAGACCCATTCCACCTATATAACTATATTATACTAAATTTTAAGGTAAAAGTCAAGAATTATTTTTCTAATCTTCGAAATCTATCTTGCCCTGCTCACGCATATATTCGAGTGTAATTCCTATGCCTTCTCTCTTGCCAATAAGGTAAGAGCAGTAGCCACAGCCAATTAAGACTATAAAAAATGCGAAATCAATTTGTTCCATATATTTCTCCTATTCAGTATTATATTATATCAAACCAATAACCAAATGTCAAGAATTATTTTCAAGTATCTCAAAAATAGTTCTTGACAGATGGTGAAAATTTTTGTATAATATATAAATGACTAAAAGATGGACAGATAAGGAAAGAAGATATTTAAAAACGAATTACAACTCTCTACCTATGAGCATGTTAGTTTCTCAACTAGGTAGATCGGGCAGTTCTATTCGTTCACAAGTAGACTACCTTCGCAAGAGAGGGTGGACTTTTCATCGTGTTCGTGATAAGGAGATTGATGCCTAGTATAAATACTAAGAATATGTCCTTCGAGAAAGCTCTCAGAATCTTTCGTAAAAAAGTTGAAAACGCTGGTATTAAAGATGCAGTACGCGAGAAAGAATACTATGAGAAACCAACAGCCAGACGAAGAAGAAAACTCAAGAGCGCCATTCGCAGACAAGAACGCGAACGAGCAAAGGAGGAAGCTTACTGGAAAGACTATCGTAAATTACATAAACGAAGATAATTCCATTTTTTAACTACCGAAATTGCAAATATAAAATATTTTGTCATCTATCTTACGTATACCAACACAGAAAAATATACCCCTCAGAAAAACAGTTCTTGCATTTTTGGTAAAAGCATGGTATAATAATAACATATTTTATGATAATTAAGAAAATTAATAATTAATCATTCTTCTCGTGAATCTCGCTTATAATGAAATTACATTTCAAGAAGAGCTCTGTAACGTAAGTGAAAGAGATCACCTTGTAATTGAAATTATTTAGCGAGAGAGTTAATGATATAACTACTCTGTTATATCTTCAACCAATGAAAAGTAAAGAGATTCACATTTACTTCTTCATAATTTCAACATTTAAACACAATTTACTATAATTTCGCCCAATTCGTTCGTAAATTTTCAACTATTTCAATTAACTACTTACATAAACATACGTAAATTATATGCGTTATATTCGAATTTGCCCCTAGTTTAGGAAAAGATACTAGACTTGAACGAGGTCTAGAAACCCCGCTCAGTCCGTAAGTTGTGGTACTCGAATGTTCTTTACACTCGTTGTGAATCTATAGCTATCTTCATCAAACAAAGTGATAATCATTCCAAGTTCTGGGTGTAGTCGAGGTTCTTTTTCGACATAGAAATATGCTCCACGTTCCTCAATAACCTCTCGTGTTTTGCTAGTAGTCGGTAGAAGTTCTACTATGCGTTTAGTCCAAGCACTCATGAATTGCCTCCCTTAGTATTTTAAGTGCAGATTTTGGAGATTTTTCCAACCCCGCCACCTGTATATATTCCAAGTTTAGCAACCCCGCTAGGTTTTCTACTATTTCTTTTTTAGTTTCAGGACTTTCTCCTGTTTTCGTTTTGTAGACAGTCTTTTTGTAGACGCCCTCTCTACTGAGCTTACCTATGATAGATTTTACACTCTTATCTAAATCTTCTGCAAGAGCCTCTACTGTTTCTCTTGTAGGTGTTTTAGTATAAGCTTCTATCATATGTTCTACTTGTTTTTCAGTATAATTTATACTCATATTATATCTCCTAAGTCGCCTGTGTGGTCAATATCATTCATTCTAGCCAAAAAAGGCTGAACTACATTGTTGACTTCCTCTGCTGTCATTCCCCATTCCTTGGCGACCATTCTAATACTTTCAGAATGAGTAAAGCCATCATCAATGTAATCCTCATAATCCATTTCAATTAAAGTTGTATTTAATATCATATTAATATCCGTGTGTCCAGTGTTCATACTCTTCGTCGCAGTCTTGTTCTCCACATATACAAGAATTATATGTAGCTTTTTCCCATGCGTCGATTAGCTCATCACCCATTAATCTTTCATTCTCCAAGAAAACTAACCCACCATTTGGTAGCCTTCTTTGAATTGTTCCGTCATTGAATATTGTATCAGTAACGGCACCCTCTTCCATATCATATG
>VTLG01002900.1_pt1 | contig 15761 bp, 17 predicted proteins | sample 4694571 | NCBI WGS metagenome assembly VTLG01 (sample SAMN12604809, study PRJNA352737) | marine metagenome | biome: ENVO:00000447; feature: ENVO:00000209|ENVO:00000569|ENVO:01000036; material: ENVO:00002151; isolation source: viral sequences binned using virsorter ...
AGCTCACATCATAGCAGAGCGCCTGCTTGCTTATTGTTTCGGAATCGGTGTCTAGCGCCACCGTAGGCTTCACCGGATCGTCCTCCACTGTTGAAGGCGCCCCCAAGTTGTCGGCATCAATTAAAAGCCAGGAGAAATCGTTGCTTCCCGGCGTGTATTGCAAAGGCCCCTCGAATAGGGCCGAAACCGTGGCGGCACATCCGCCTCCCAAAGCCAGATTGGAGAGACTCTGGTGTGAATGCATTTTCAGAATGCCGTCAGGAGTGGAAGCTGCGGAAAACAGAATAGTGCCCATGTCGTTCGGGGTGAAGGTAACGGTGGCCGCCGTTTGCATCTCGGTAGTCGGGCCCGTAATTCCGGTAGCCCAGCCTTTAGCCTGCATGCGAAGCACGGGAATCCCCCATATCCACTCCTTTTCCTCTCCCGAGCTAGATCCCGTCACATCAATTAGGGGCCAGGTTTTTCTAAGAGTCCAGTCGGTGAGTCTGATGGAAAAGGTTACCGAGGTATCACCGTGATCCTTGCCATTCGAGATGGTAATGGTAGAGTTTTGGCTGGTAGCGTAGACGTTCTGAGGGGCGGCTCGGCCCACAAAGCCCCCAAGCACAAACTCCTCTGTACGAACGCCATGAAGCAGCCGCTTGATTCGCCTTCCGGTGGCGGATTCGTTGGCTACCGCGTGCCCGGACACATCGTTAAGAGCCTCCGATACCGAGTAACTGGCCCGGTCAAAGACAAAACCACCAAATCCAGTGCTCCCGCTAAAGGTCAGTGATCCCTGCTGGACCTGCGCAAAAGTTGTTCCGGTATCTGCCATTTAAGCTCTCCCACGGCGTGCCGTTTTCCGAGTTGTCTTAGGGGAGTACTCCCTACTCAATTTTAGTAGCGTTGGGTGGCTGATTCGGTCGGCCATACCAGGGTCGCCGACAGTGAAATGGTCCTTGGCTTCCGCAATAAGCAGGTCAAATCGCTGGCCAGCAACATTGGAGTCTGGGTGGCCAGGGGCACCACCTATCAGGGCGAATTTTCCGCCCGTCCACAATACGTCCTCAATCCACTCTTCGGGGATGTTCAGGGCCACGGCACCGGGGTTATCCGTACCCGATTCCCAGGCTACCAAGGGGCGGCGCCGCTCCATTCTCACCGCATAAGACTTCCCAGCGCCAGGATAAAAGTATGCCTGCTTCTCGTCCGCCCACGAGATATGGGTGGGCTTGCCTGCTTTGCCTTGGTTGGTCTGCCTACGGATCAGGCTTCGATATGGGACCAGACGAAGCTCCTCTTGATCCGTGCTCAAGTGAGCCCAGAAAAACTGGTCCCTGATAAAGTCGGACAGGCCCGGCTTGTTGGATATATCGACCAACGTATCTCCGGGAGAAATTGGGAAATCCACGAGCTGGACCGAGCAGTTGGTTTCACGAATAAACCTCTTGCAGGCGTACTTGATGGCCCGGTCTTTCTTTTCAGGGCTGTAAGTGTCGTTTCCCACATGAAGAACGCTGTCCTCCACGACAGATCTAGCCTCATTGAGTTTCATCAAAACGTCCTCCAAAGGGCATTTGCGGTGGTTGCGGCAGACGATCCCGCATCTATGTCGAACAGGACCTGGCCCCAAGCGTGGCCTCTAGTCCTAACATGGACCCGGCCAGCGGTAGCATCGTTAGCCGGAGACTCCAAGACTACATCTGCGGCAGTCCAGGCATAGGTCGTGCCCGAAGCAATTGTGTCCGCAAAATATGTCGTGCCTCCTTCAGGGATAATACCACCAACAGCCACCACGCTTGAGGAAAGCGTGCAGGTGACACGGATGACGTTTGAGGGAATAAATACCCTCTCTCCTCTGGTAATCGCCAAAGTCCACAAAGCAATGTGGGCGTGGTAATCTTCGTTATTGGCATCCGTTCCTATAAAAGTGAGTTCCAGCCACTGGGAATTCCTCACAGAAAAGAAGCCCAAGTTGGCAACGCCTACCTCGGGCCTCTTTACTGTGGGGGCAGGCAATGTTATGGACGTGGCAGTGCTCGACGCCTCTGGATAAACCAGGGCGTATGGATTGATCTGATCAACCGTTGCCGTCAATTCGGCCATTGGCTGCGACCTTGCCTTTGCCCTGCATCACGTCAAAGATTACCGAAGCTGTGCGCACCCGATGTAATCGACCTCCAAGGTGTTAGCTGCAGCCCCATCATTGCGAATTTCCATCGTTAAGGTGAGCGGGTCATCTTCCGGAAGATTGTCCGTGGTCCGAACCTTAATGACATCGTCTACCATAAATTCCACTACGTCATTGCTCTGGACATGGAACCCTACCTTGACAAAGGTGGCATCGGAAAGATCCACGCCAGTGTCCGTCGCAGTCTCGCTGGTTCCATTCTCAACGACGACATCGATATCCCCGGTAGAATCAGGGCACCGGAAACCAATAGAGTTCGTGGTACCGGCTACCACAGCGGTATCCGTAGTAGCCAGACCCAAGAACCAGTCGCACTCCGACACATCGGTTATCTTGAACCGGCATACGAACCAGATGTCCTTGAACTCTGCGGGCTTCCAAGCCTCGCCGTTCATTTGAAGGCTAAGCAAATCGTCATCCGCGTCATTGGTGGTCAGGGTAACGACACCACCAGCCTCAGCGTCGCTGGTTACCAGGACTTCCCCGTTGTCAGTGCCACCATCGACAACAGTAACAAGCCAAGTCCCCATATTGGCAAGCTCGGAATACTTACCTTGGCCACTGGCAATCGTACCCTTATCGACAGTATGGCCCCGACCGTCGATAAAATCGTCGAAGAAACTGTAATACTTCAGGAAATCAGAGCCGCCTGTATCCCAGAAGTTCCGAGAGCCCTGAATCATTGATTGTACTCGTGCGGTATTCGGCATTTCGATTCCTTTCGGCTAGCCGTTTTCGGATTAAGGAGTGTTACAACTCCACCATATTTGGGTCAATCCATGACCCCACGTTTCGGTCAGTATTTTGCTTGACGGTCCCCCGGATTCTTGTGGGAGTTCCCTTCCCTGACGCGCCTAATATCTGTTCTATTTAATATTGCGTGCTTGGAGTTATTTGAGTTCTTGTGATTGGAGGCAGATGATTTGCTTCCAGGGTATTTACGTTCCATAGCATTGTTCCTATTCATAAGGTCCAGTTATGCGGACGCCACGAAAACCTCAACATCACATGAAGCGGTATCTGCTAGTGCTGTGATGTTTACTAAATCTGCAAAAGTGCCGGGTGAAATTGCAGTCGCTGCCGCCTCCATCGTATCGACAACGCCACCAGATAAATCACCATTGTAAATAAAAGACTGTCCCTTATCTAATTTTACTCCAAATTCATCATTATCTTCATTTTTGAATGTTAAAGAAACATGATTTGTATCATCTAAATTGGTAATTCTAATATATCTGACATTGCCTTCTACAAAAGTACCACTGGAAACGGCGGTAGACATAGCAATGACTTCCACCTCCGATGTTGGGACAGTCACAATTCTTTTAGAAACCTCATTGACGCTGGCAATCGACAGCGTATTGGTCGCTCCCTGCTCGGCTCCGTTCAGGGAGATGCTTTCCGTGGTAGTCACGATCATGGTTGCGGCGGTGATGGTGGATGCCATGTCAGTATTCCTTGCTTACGATTCGCCAAGGGTCATCTGGTAATATTGGCAAATGGTCTATATATTGCGGAGGACGATCCGGCTAGGATCCCTCCTCCGTGCAGCCCCAAGCTGCCTTGAGACATCCCATACCGAGACTTAAGACTTTCATATAAGTATGACTGGGCTATTTTCGTGACCGCCTCGGACACCAAGCCTCCCGAGTGCATTACTATTGCAAACGCCCGGACCATTTCCACTAGAAGAATCTCAATATTCACCGGCACGTTGGACACATTGTCCATGTCCCGCAGGCGAACCCATCCAGCCCGGTACCGCATCACGATCTTCCCGCTCTCGCTGGTCCCCGGAGTGGGGTATAGTTCCAGGCGAGGCTCGGGGGCATTCTTCTGGGAATCCCTTTGCTCGGGATAGGACAGGGCGCAATAGAAATGGAACGGGCTGTTTAGGCTGGACCCTCTTAGGTACATCACCTCTTCAAGACTGGTGAGTTCGACGGTGGTGGCCAAACTGTCACTGACCTCAAGGGAAATGACCTCGCCAGTATCCAACGGCAACGGCACATAGGCTTGGTTTTGGGTGAAATTAAGGCTAACAGGAGGGCGCTCAAGCCAAGGCCAGGGACACATGGCAACCACCGCCGTACCGGCATCGTTGACCACTTCAACAACATCCAGACGGGAGTCCAGAGGACCCTGAACGGCCTGTTCTGCGTAATCAATCAAGGCTGAGAGCGTTTTAGCCATAATGTATCCGCCGCCACCAACTAAATCCCTGGGCTGCTATAACACAGCCGAGGGACAGAAAGGAGAAAGAGCAACGATAAACTATCAGCGATCAGACACGCATAGGACGTAATCGACATCCACGGTGTCACCATTTCCGATGAACGAAATCATCGGCCGTAGCGCTCCATCGTCCGGGATATTCCGGATCGTACCGTCCGTATCCTTAAGGGCATTGACGGTTCCTACGTGACTTCCATCGATAAAGAACTTCACGTTGTCGGCCCTAGTGCAATCAAAGGCAAACTGCTGCTGCGTACCCTGGGTGTGGGCCGTGCCGCTGGAAGCGGTATCGGTTTCGCCCGAGGTGGTGGTCGTAGCAGTCGTTCCCGATGCAAATGTCACTCCGGCCCCCTTATCCTTAGCTACGCCATAGGACCAGGATGCTCCTGCAGCAACGATAAAGAACCCAATGTAGTCCGTGGCTCCGCTCGACGCACCAATCGGCGTGTCCGTATCAGTGCAAAGGCCAATGAAGCAGGAACTTATATTGGTCGTGTCGTTGAGCGTCACACTAGCATCAAAATAGACTCGACGATTTGCAGTCGGATAAATGCTGGCCACGTTGGTAGCAATACCCGTCTGGGTGTTCGAGTTCTCCGTGATTTGGAGGAGTCCGTTTGCGCCAGCCAGGAATGCTGCCGCTGCGGAAGCACCAGTCAGATCCCACATCGCGGCATCGGGGGTGGTGCTGGGCTCTGGGCCAGTCGCTCCGTCGAAGTCATCGAAAATCGTGTAAGCACGATTAAAGTGTTTCCCGACTCGACGAATATCAGGAAGAACGTGGGACCATGTACTTGACTTGGCCATGATAGGCCTCCTTGCCTTGTGTGGCCGTTATGCTGTCAGTAAGGAGCAGCGCCGACCACGGGTGCTGAAACACAGCAGCCATCCATGGCTACTGTTTGCCTGGTGTCGCCGTTCGGCCTAGCCAGGCACCCAAGTAAATTCGGGCAGGCTGTCCCAATAATTAGGATCCAGCCTGCCCCCAATCTAGCGCATCAAGCAGCATAAATTCTGCCCTGACGTCGCCGTGACCGGCAGATCAGGTTGTACCACATAAACTTAAATACAACCGTGCTGTTGGGCTGCTTAGCCCCACCGTCAGCAATCTTCTCACTCATGTACCGATCCGTATGGAACCATGGGTACAGGTAGTTCATGTTGACGAAGAGGTAATCGGGTTGATTTGCCGTCCAACCCTGGCCGTCCAGCTCCGAGACGTACTTAACGGGAACTCCTTCAAACTGCGGCCCCATGATGCTGGGATCGCTGAGTCTCTCCATCCGGTCATTGACCTGACGCAGGCGGCTCTTGAAGAAGGTGACTCCGTCTCTGGATGTAGCGATGACAAACTTCTGCTTTTCTTCCGATTCGGTGTACTTGGAAAGCGGATCGGGAGTCTCGAAGTTGATCTGCAGAACCATGTCATCAAACGCAGCGATCAGACCACTATCTGGGTCGTCAGGGGAGGCTGCGCTGTAGGTGTTGTTGGCGTTCTTGAACCAAGTGTCATTGGACGGATCAACCGTCTCAATGGTCGTGAAGTCATTGGTGGCTCCGCCGTTGGTGCTGGAAGGCTCCAGTCCATCACGGGTAATGAAGCACAAGATCGAGTACGGCTCACGAGGGTCAGCAGCGCTGGCCTCATGGACCGAATTGTCCGGGGTCTTCCACAGGGCGGTTTCAAGGCCGTTGACGATGTCAACCATGCAGTCCTGTTCAAGACTCTTGACGTAATCGAGATAGCCAAGGGGATCGCCAGCATTCAGGGTCGCCGTCTCGTCAATGAGAACGTAGTGGCCCTGAGCAAACGCCCAGTTAACCTCGATATCGGTCAGGGTGTCAGACTGCGAAGGGCTGAACTCGTCGTTCGGGCTATAGAACGAGAAGTTGCCCGAGGTCGTCCCTTGGATCTTGTCAACCAATTTGGTGCCACCCTTAAACTTCTTGCCCGAACGCTTCATCATGTTCGAGAAGAAGAAATAAGTGTGCTTCGTTGCTTCGTTTAGCAGTTGATCCTTGCCCACCACCCGTTGATCCCGGGTAGCTTTAAGGAAGTCTGCATGATTAAGAATCGACATAAAAGAACCTCCATGTTCTTAGGTTTGTAGGGTCATCCATCAGGTATTGACGCCAGCTTTGATCTGACCTCCTCCCAGGCGAGTCCTTGACCAAGCATTTCCTGCGCCTTGATCATCTTGTCGTCCCGGGACATTCCGGACGTTGGATCCGGACCCTTGCCCGTACCCATGGGCTGGCCAGAAGTCTGCTGGTTGAATCGTGCCTGCAAATCACCCTTTACTTTACTACTGGTATTGTCCTCGCCAAGTTCGAGACGGGAGGCATCACGCAACAGCTTCTCAAATAATGGATTCCCACTAGAGTCGTGGTACCCCTTTAACTTTGCAAGCTGATACGCTCTAGTCTTAACCGCCTCGTAATTGGCGCCTTCTGCTAGGCTAGGAACGTCAGAGACAAGCCTGTTTCGAGTCAATTCAAGATTCATCTCATCGATCTGATCATAAAGGGCGCCGACTTTAGGGGATTGCCCCTGGACGGCCTCAAACGCCTTTTTGATGGGGGCCACCATATCAGCATAGATTTCATCGTCAGCCAGAGGCTTTAGAATTTCATCCAAGCTTGATGGTTCCTGCGAAGACTTTTTGGCCTTGTCGTCAACGGCGTCATCATCCAAGTCATCATCCAAATCATCATCATCACTACTCTCGGATTTCCTCGCCTTGACTTCGGCCTCTTTTTCGGCCACCACCTCTTCATAACGGCGTCTGAAATTAACCCTTTCGTTAGCTATGCGGTTGAAGTCGGCTTGTGATTTAGCCGCCTCACCACCGCGCTCGATGATTACTGAATCCGGCATACTGCCGATGATCTCGTCAGGCCACTGCCATTTCTTCAACGCATCCTTGGCCTTCGCCAGGTCACCCGGATCTACCCCGGTTCCTGGCTCCTGCGTGGAGGTTTCGGTCGTTTTGCCGTCCTCCGTCTTATCTCCTACTGAGGCGGATGTGGCCTCCTTGCCATCTGAGGGCTCATCCTGAACCTCACCCGCCACCGACGCTTCAACCTCAGGGGTTTCGCTGGAATCCGGCTCGGCTTCTTCCTTCAGGTAGCTAGGCAGGTCTGCCCCGGTTAGCTCATGGTGGACACGCAGCATCTGCACGTCTTTATCCGTGAGCTTTTCTTCGCCTGGCTCGCCATCGGGTTTAGTAACCGTCGCCGTTGCGTTAGCGTCCCCTTCAGGGGTTGTTTCGTTTTTGTTCTCCTGCTCATTTGCCATGGACCCATTCCCTACATTACAGGCTGTTGGGCCGCATCATGGGCCTTAATTCGGTCAATCATTGTTGCCTTACTTTGCTTAATATCGTTATCCATTTCCCTGGCCCCCAGTTCCTCTCGAAGCATGGCTTTATTCATAAGCTCTAATCGCCTAGGTTTTGGCTTCGAAAACTGGAGTGGGGCCGGTTCCGGTTTCCCGATCCGATTGTGGAAGTTGTTGACATCCCCTGCTGAGGGCCCTTCTAGCCCTATCTCCTTAGCCAGAACAGCCTTGTTCATATCGGCTGCGCTAAGGAAGGGAGATTCAATAGGCTCAGGGTCCGGATCAAGATCAGGGAAGGTGGCCACCGGCTCACGCTTCTCGCCAAGGATACTCCGAATACCCTCTTCAATAGTAAGGATCAGCCTAGAGACTGGTCCCGAGGGGTACTGGCTGGGGCGGGCCGGGTCAGGCTGGCAATCAATGGGCACTTCCAGCCCCATATCATGAGCAGCCTTGATGAGTGGTATCACATCGACTCCGCCGACGTGGGTAACCGGATCGAGACGGACACGCTTGCCCTCTCGCGACACGGTCGTTTTGCCTTCGATGGCCAGCTTTACGCGGGGAAGAATGTTTCCGAGTGGAACAGCCATGGGATTCTCCTATCTATGTCCAGACTTCGCCACGCACCTTAGCGATCTCACGTTCCTGAGCCCGGGTTTCGATGACCGAGCGCCCATTAGGGAGGGTCTTCGTCCCAGGAAGGTTGCGTGGTTTGGAATATGCAACGTATGGCTTAAAGCCCGTTCGGACCTGCATGCTGGTGGGAACCACACACCGCGCGAATCGCCTGGGGCCATCCCAGACAGCTCGCGGGGCCTTTTTCATCGAGTGGAAGAACCGCTCAATGACTTGGCCATTGTCCTCAGCCTTGTACTCAACGATTGGCAACAAATTCACCTACTGGGCAGTTTGGCCGGTGCGCCAAGAAATGGGGGGCGATACGCCCCGCTGCCGTTTTAATCCTACCGGGCAAGATTGCCGATTGCAACAGCCCCTTTTAGGGACTTGGAAAAGCTCCGAAGATACCTTCGCACCCCGGTACGGCCTATTCGAGCCAAGGGCATGGCACTGGCCATCTCGACCTTGAGGCTAGCCTTGCCCCGATGGATCTGGGTGACGGTGACCACCGATCCCCCAATTTCCACTCCCTCACCAACTTGGCAGGTAATAGTAGGCACCATTAGTTCCTTGGCGGCCTGGGGAAGATCTGGCCCGGGGTCAAGATCGAGGGCGTATTCATTTTGCCGACGATCTTTTTAGCCTCAATCTTGGCCGTTTCATCGAACAGGCCAAAGGCCTCCTCCAAACTTTCGGCCTCGACAAAGAAGGTCAGGGGCTTGGACATCTGATTGCCACGGTTATCCTTGATGCTCATAAAGCCCTTGGCCCGATAACGTAGGGTCTCCTCATCCAACAAGACCTCGATAGTACGGCCAGCACTATCCTCAAAATGCCTTACCTCATAGATCTTGTTCTGGCCATTTTTAGTCGGTTCGCTCATCTAGCCGCCTCCGAAAGATCACGGCCTGAGGCCCTAGCAGCCTGAATCTGATCAGGGGCAGGAGCCTGCGGACCAGGAACACCGCCGCCTCCGCCGCCACCTTCTCCGGCAACACCGGCAAGAGCGGATTGCTCCTGAATGCCTTGGGCCTGGGCCAAGAGGTCCATATTGATGATTTCGGTGAAATCCTTGGCATTCATAGCGTTGCCCCACTTATCCAGTAGGGTCGGCCAGTCGATCCAAGGGGTCTGGGGCATGATCGTAGCCGCCTGCATAATCAAGGCAAACTGGTCCTGAGCACGCCTTTGGAGCATCCCCTGGTCGGTTCGGGCCATAGACATGGGTTCGATTATCAACTCTAGCTCGTGGTACTCGACCCCTGATATTTCAGCCAGGGACATGAAGGCATGGGTAGGATCTTCCGAAGGGAACCAAAGTTCGGGATGCCACTTGAGGGTCTTCTTAATCACCTCCAGGCGTTCACTAAAGGGCAACTCACGCAGTCCATGCGGGTCCGCAACAGTGCCCCTAGCGATATCCAGGGCAATATCTTCTGCCTTATTTTCAGAAGGCAGGCTCTTGGGCCTGGGGGCCAAATCCTTGGCCGCACCTTGGCCAAGCCGAAACCGGATAAATTCGCTCTGGTGGTGGTACCAACCGGAGCTATCCAGCACCTGCCGAGTCGATTCCCCGAACATTCTCTCCATCAGGGCCAGTCGGCTGTCCCTAGCTGAGGCAGCATCCGCATGCTCCGTAGCCGTACCCCGACCCGATATATTGCCCCTGGCAGCCTCGTTTAGGCCGGTGACCCGGTCGCGGCGGGCATGAAGGAGATTCAGGTACTCGTAAACGGCGGCATCATTGCCACCGATTGTGACCTCCTTAATATCCTGGTCCAGGTTGGGAATCGGCACCACCTCGCCGTGGGCAGCATTCTTAGCCGCCTCGCCAGCGGGTTTGTTGCCAGGCTCGAAAGCGGCAAACTTCTTGTAATTGGCTGCCCCCACGGACGCGGACACCGCATGGGCATTTAATTCCTTGACCTGCTCGTATGTGGCAGCTAATGGGCTAAGTGGCAGAACTTGGCCTGGAACCACATAAACGCCGAACATGCTGTACGGCCCCCAGTGAGGGCCATAGAACGGACGGGGCTTGCGGATCCAGAATGCCTTGAAGTTCCCGTCCTCAGGCACGCCTGCGGAGACGGCCATAGTAAAGAGAGTACCGTTAAAGTGTGGATTCCCCTGGGCCTCGGGCAGGGTGATCTCAGGCACCCAGATTTCATAGCCGGTGATCTCCTTTCGGCTTGGCGAATTATATTCATTGAATTCCGGCTCGTTGCCATGCTCGAGGCCAGCATCGTCGGATATGTTTTGGATGAGTTTCTTATTGAATCCCTTGGCCTTCATCAGGTCATCTTTGTCCCTGATCCACCTATGCCCCATGAATCGGGCTTCTTGTATTTCCTGGCAGCGAGGATCAATGATGAATCTGGACGGTGGCACACGGTGACAGACCGGCCATTGCGGCTGTATTCTCTGGCCAAATTCCGAAGGAAACCCCCTATATCCAGGCATATTCGCCAAGCTGGTCCTCACCACGCCAAAGGAAAACGCGGCGTCATACCAGACCCTCAGAAGGGTTTTCCATAGGCGTTGGGCACCAGCCCACTGGTTAATGCCATGTTGCAGTTTCAGGAGGATATCCGGGGATACACCGGAAAACCTGCTGGATATCATGACCGTGGGGTTGTCGTAGATGATTCGGGGAGTGACCAGCGAAAGCCACTCGAAGGCATGATTTTCAGGCGCTGGGGCAAGATCGCCACCTTTATCTGATCGATAATACTTTCCGTGATAATCCCGGACCATATCCCGCGTGGCGGTGATATGGGTTTGGACATGATTCTCAGCAGCTCGAATCTCTTCATAGAACTGGGTCGGAGTGATATCAAACACAGTTTTCCTGCCTTATGCAAAAGGATCTATGAGACCGCCCACAGGCTTGGGATCGAGCACATCGTGGCCAAACAGATTGCCCAACGTGCCATCCCGATAGAACGGTTTAGATGGCTCAAAAAGTGGTACCTCCTTGTACCCGATAACGCATAAGCCATAGGCTACGGCACGGTCGCCATGCCTGGCTTGAGCGCCGCTGGAGAAGTCTCTCATACTTCCACAGACTATCCGGCCATTATCATCATATATCCACATGGCCATATCTTCGACCCCTTCTTTTGAGGGGGTCCAGAACTCGCCATTTTTAAGGACCTTATCGAGATCCTTAAAGAGGATCTCCTTATTGGCAGCCGTAGCGTGCCAGCCATATCGGCGCGTTTTCTTGGCCGTTCGCCTATCCTCCAACCTCTTATAGTAGACATGAGGATAGCCGATCACCCTGACCAGTTCATGGGAGAACCCGATACCCGGCCCGGTGTACTCCGGAATGATAAAGGCATGTCCGCGCTGGCCACCAAAGATAGATCCCAGGACATCCGCCACCCTAGCCGCCTCATATGGCTTGATCGAGGGATCCACGTATTCAGCCACGATCTGCATACTGGTTCGATCCATCACCGCCATGACGGTATTAGACCGTTCCACCCCATAAGCCACATCGATACCCATCACGTAGTTGGTATCCGAGGGCGGATTGCCCCATTTATCCAGCTTACACCAGACCGAAAGACGCCCCTGGCGGTCAGAAACGAGGATTTTGCGCTTCACATCGACTGAGCACTTATCACGCGGACGCTTGGACATGCGCCGCAATTTCGCCATCGTATTCGAGTCCAGCACGCACATACCGGAGGTATCGTGGTCGATCAGCCAGTTCTCTCGAAGTTCCCGATCACTGGTAGATTCGGCCCTGGCGATCTTGAAAGCCGGGGTATCCCAGAAATAACTGCCAGCCGAACCCGTAACATGGCCCTCCATATCCCTAACGAGCTTCCTTGCCCTACCCATCTGAGGATGATCCCAGTACCCAAGGGTGACGAGCCGGAAGTTTTTGGAGCCCCCGGACCCCATGGCTCGCTCCCGAAGCTTGCTGAACTCCGTACCCGGACCATCAGGGGTAGAGGCGTAGATATACCCAGCAGAGACAGTCTCGATGGACTTCCTCAATTCCCTGCCTTCAGGGAACCTGGCAGCCTCATCCACGAACGTAACCGTCGTTCTTAGGGACTGGCCCACATCCTTATTGGATGTTTCCCCAATCAGACGGCTCTTACGGATGCTATTTTGAATGAATGGATTATCGCCGTGCAGGCGTTGGATGGCCCCTTCGGGCAGCATCCAGGTAGGGATACGGTTGGTCAAATAATCCACCTTGCCAAAGAGCGAGTCCTCGGCGTGGGAATCCACCATTGCGGCCTTCCTTGAGATGACCAGGGCCGAGAATCTGTCCTTGAACAGTAGCCCCCAGGCCAGCATGTACATGACAATGACGGTGGCCCCCTGCTCCCTGGACTTGTCTACGATCAGCGTTCCACCATCGAAGGACCTCTGAATCTCCGCCACCATCACGTCCTGGGCTGGCCAGGTAATGACCGGGGCATCATGCGTGGGCACGATCCGTATCTGGCCAGAGTCATCAATCCACTTAGAACCAGCACCCCTCACATACCCATCTTCACAGGTATATCTGGGCCGATAGGTCCAGGCGAAGGCATTGAGAAAGAACAGGGGACTGGCGGCACAAGCCTCCATAAGGGCCTTTTGGGCCTCAGGATCGCCATGCGCCCCCGATAGGATGTCCTGCCGCCACTTCAGATTGGCCGTAAGACGCTTCGGGATATAGCAAACTGGCCGGGGACAGAGCCAATGGTCCGCCTCGTAGCCCAAAGGGTGGGCCGGGTGGTGGCTGACTGCCTCCTCTGATACTTGGCCTTCCTTGACCACAGGCGATCCTTCTAAGCTTGGTTCCCCACAGAGTATACACATTTAGCCCTCGAAGCCATCAATTCGACCCCGTAGTTATGTTTGTATAAAATAACGGACTTCCTAAACCCCAATATATGGAGACCGCATGGTGTATAGAAAGACCAAAAGAAAGAAGGAAATCCTTGTTCCTAGAGAAGTTAGGGCAATGATGGGGGAGGTGAAGGGCCAGTCGCTCCAGGCTCACCGGCTCAGGGCCGTTATCGCCGTCTTCTACAGATGTGCCATAAGGCACCAGGAGATGATCGAGCTTATGCCCGATGACCTGGATTTCGACCACCACTGCCTGACCGTCCATTTCGGGAAGGGCAATCGACGCAGGGTGGTGGCCATGGACTCCTGGGTGGAGCACCTGATGCGCAAGTGGCTCGTTGCCAGGTCCAACCTGCCGGGGGTGACCCTAGATAACCCCGTATTCTGCAACATTAAGAGCCCTACTTCCGGTGGGTACCTCGATCAGCAGGTCACTAGGAGAATGATCAAGAGGGTGGCCAAGAGTGCAGGGATCCGGAAGAACGTCTTCCCGCACAGTCTCCGACATACCGCAGCTTTCGAGATGGCCAACGAGAATATCCCCACTCACATCATCCAGGCGATCCTGGGACATTCAAACCTCGCTACGACCGGGGTCTATCTCGACCACCTGACACCACAAAAGACCATCGATGTCATGAGGGCCAGGCCACTTAAAATGCTGTAAGTATTTATCCACATTTGTCTTGGAGCCCATTGAATGTTGCAGAGTATAAACCGAATATTGACCCCAATGATCGACTTCAATATCGACCATCCCGAATTCAGCGCCGAAATGGAGATTTTGTGCCTGCTTAATGTGGACCCGCACGAGACCAGAATAACCGATCTCATGGAGGATTTGGGCCACGATACGCAATCGCCAATCAAGGAGATGATCGAAACCCTCACAAGACGGGGGTTCGATATCATCATGCGCGAGAGCAGAAGACCCCCCTATCGCGGAAACCGGGTGGCCTGCGTAAGCAAAGCAGGCTGGGAAAAGGCCAAAAAGGCCGCGCAAAAGTATTGGGAGACCGTGTACCGTGACTTTTAAGACCAACTGGGAAGCTGCCGGTGGGGAAGAAAGGACGGAGTTCTACCGGACCTGGCGAACCAAGCTGGGGATGGGCTGTGTATCCGATATCGACCAGGTGGAATACACATGGACCAATGGAAAGGTGGTCCCGGTGGCGGTTATTGAGCTTGGAGTGGCTGATTTCGGGCCGTTTCCCAAGTTTCTGGACCAGGTGCTCGAAAAAGTAGCCCAAACGCGGGGTCAGGGTGCCATCAACCATATGGTGGCCAACGGATTGGGGGTAGAATTCTGGGTGGTGGTGCTCAAAAGGGGCTATACAGACAATTTCTGGGTCTATAACCTGAGTAACCCCAAAGGATGGCATAAATGGACGAAATTGCAGTACGTGGCCTGGCTTTCACGACTCAGATCCGATGCTATAAAAAAGGAAACAGATAGATGTATGAATATCGCTGCAAACTTAACCGGGTAGTTGATGGGGATACCGTCCTGATGGACATAGATCTCGGCTGCCATATCTGGAAACACCGGGAATACATCCGATTGCTCGATATTGACACCCCGGAACTCAATAGTAAGGACCCTGAAGAAAGAGAAAGAGCCAAGACCGCCAAGGAATACGTCAAAACGTGGTTCGAGGGTGGTAAGAAATTCACCATTAAGACCAAATTGGACAAAACCGGCAAATATGGCCGACTCCTGGGGTCCCTATTCCGGGATACTGATGCGACGATAAGCCTGAATATGGCCCTCAATAAGGATGGACACCAAAAAAAGCCCCCCACTACGCGCTAATTACGCGCTAATTACGCGCTAATTACGCGCTAATTACGCGCTAGGACCGGGACATTTTGCTAATGCCGATCATGACGATCCCAAACCATTCCGATCTGGACGGCCTGACTGAGAGATCTGGACCGCCTGACTGAGAGGCAACTCAAGCAGGAAATCATCCTCCTAAGAGAAATGCACGGGGCACAGGCCGCTAGGTATCAGAATGCCCTAAAAAGACTGCGAGAGGATAAAAGGCTGCTGGCTACGCAGTTGAAAAAAGAAGCCAATTCCTAATCAGAGCCCCCGTCCAACATCTCCACGACCTCTACGTCCGGATCCTTGGTCTCAACCTTCTTGACGGGTGGCTTCCGAACGCCCAATAACTCCTTCGGAGGCTTGCTCGAAACGCCTACCGATTCCAGGGCCTTTAGAGAATCCTTCGTTAAACCTAGTAATTGGACGTTCCGAACCTCCCCGTAAATCTCGATCTGCTGGGAGGGACGCCCTACTGTCCGGTCAATTAAATCCTTTACCGATTGCTCGCAAACGTATAGCCCGCCTCGGGTTTTGTCCTCGGAAAGAGCCCGCAACCACCAACTGGCGGCCACACGCTTGGATATGGGGGCAGAATCGTCAATCTTTGTCCGCTCTAAATCCTGGCGGTTCCACCCCGTCATCTCGTTCAAACAGTTCACGATCTCCTTGCCCGCAATCTTCATGGTGGTATTATAGCTTTGGAAAAG
>VTLG01006396.1_pt1 | contig 15760 bp, 24 predicted proteins | sample 4694571 | NCBI WGS metagenome assembly VTLG01 (sample SAMN12604809, study PRJNA352737) | marine metagenome | biome: ENVO:00000447; feature: ENVO:00000209|ENVO:00000569|ENVO:01000036; material: ENVO:00002151; isolation source: viral sequences binned using virsorter ...
AACCAACGATCATCGCTAATTTCTTCTAATACTTCTGTAAGATAGTTATTCCAATTTGCATCGTTTCTATTAAATTGAACATTAATATGAGTGCTATGAGCTTCTAATTTAGTTTTAAGATTGTTTAGATCTTTACCTTCTGTTTTAGCTGCATACTCATCTTTAAGTAATAAAGCTAAAGTATCATCATCTTTTAAAAGCCAATTTTCATTAATTGCTTTTTCCATTAAATCAAAGTTTTCTCCACCAGAATGTTTAAGAACTCGTTCATTAATAGAAACCATATATTTATAGTCTTGAACTTTTTTTCTAAACATTTTAACATTATTAGGATTTGTAAATGAGCTTCTATCAGAATCAAAATAAGTAATGACAGCATCTGGTAATATTCCTAGTTCACCAGATAATTTAAATAATTTTGTCATATCACTTGAATCCCACTTCATTCCTATATTGTCATCGTTAATACCAATAGCTGCCATATAACCATCTAAAACCATTTTCTTATCTGCATTGTTATATTCACTAGCTACAGCAGAAGATACTTTCATATCTAAAATAGGTTTAATAACGTGCTTATATAAATTAATTTTTTTATGCATTAATTCAGCAATAGCAGTATGATCTTGTTGTTTTATTTCTCCGAAGAAATTTCGAATTTCATCATCAACTAAAATAGAGTTATCTCTACTAATAATACTTGACCAATGTGTTCCCACTCCTATTTGAGATCCATCTTTCCAAGCTTTAATATCTGCATTAAGATATGATTTACTATCTGATTGCCAAGCAGCTCTTGTTTGGCCCATATATTCTTCTAATCTTTTTTCTGCATCTTTAGCTATCTTCAACATATGTTCAGGATTATTAATTAATTCTATCGTTCTTTTTAAAGTAGCACTTCGTTTATCAAGTTGTTTAGCAAAAGGTTCTTTTGAATCAAAACCTAACTCTTTAACAAAGGTATCTATTTTTCCTGTTTTAAATAAATCAATAAGATTAAAAGCATCAGCAAAATTATTATCAGAATCTAATTGAGATACTGCTAAATGATATAGGAAGCTTGTCGTATCAGCTATTAAATGATTATTATATTCTTTATTAAAAGTAACTCCGTCATAATCTCCACTTGCAACTAAGTTTTCTCCCCAAGATCCAAAGTGAGTATTAGAACGATCTTGGTGTTCATTAATAAACATTTTAATAAGATCATTTGTTTTATTAATAACAGATTCATTGCTAAAACTGACACCTTCAAAGTCATTATCTTTTTTAGCTAAATCAAGATTGGTATATTTATTGTAATCAGAAATTCTATTATCTTTATCAATCTCATACCAATTATTATATGCAGTTTTAACACCATTAGCTTTATAGGTAAATAAAGATTGAAACGCTGCCTTCTTATAAGCTAAAGGAGTCTTTGCTATTACTTGTTTATTATATGCTTCAGCTTCTAACTCATAAGCTTTAGGATTATTTTTATATTTTTTATCTAATGCAGTATAAAAGTCTAAAGATTTATTTGAAAAATTAGTAACCCACGCTGATTCGTGTTTAACCTTCATTAATTTTAGAAGGTCTTCCCTTCCTTTTCTAGATTCTTTTTCTATAGCAGCAAAAGCATTTTCTGGAATAACTTTTGGATTACCAGTATTTGCATACTTAGTTGCAACAGAAATTGTTTTAGTATTTTCTCCTCGTTTAAGTGCCATTAGCCTGTATCCTTATTGTTCTCCTTCCCTGTTTTATATAATTCATATTCAGAATATCCTGATGCTGCAGTAGATCCTATACTAGCATAACCACCAAAGACTTTATTCTTTGCTGCTGATGCAGTAGATAATTTCATTAATTCATATTTACCTACAAGAGCTGCTGTATTAACTCTAATGTCTTGAATGTCTGATTTCATTTTATTAGTAATTCTTGTATTAGCTCCAATTAAATTTCTAGAATCATCTAAGAAACCTGTACTAGCCCAATAAGCTTTATTAGCCATAATAGAATCTTCAGCTTTTTCTCTACGATCATTTTCTTCCTGGATAGCTTGAAGTTCTGCCATTTTAATATCATTCTCATATTGTCTTGCTTGAACTGCAGCTTGATATTTTGCATCCTGTATTGAAGAATAAGCACCAGCAACCTGAAAGGCTGTGTTTGCAATTATCGCTAATGTCATTGGATCTCCACTCATTATGAAAAAACTACCTCCATTGTCATTCCTAATATCTTCATAGGTAAAGGATCTGTTTGTGAAATTGTTAATGTAGGTTCTTTACTGTAACCTAAAAAATAAAATTCTTTTCTTTCAGTTACAGGTATTAAATCAGAGCCAATAGCAAATCCGAGTTGTTGAACTACTAATGACTTGGCAGTTGTATCAGCAGCTTTAATGGTCATATTTAAGACGCTATTCAGATCTACTATTGCTCTAGAAATTCTTCTAGGTTCTCCCGTTAATGGGCCTTCAGGTAATTCTTTATCGATCGGCATTGTTTCTAATGAAGGAGTATAATTAAATCCTACCTTCACTCCAGTTGCTTTAACTCCAGCAGAAGAAGTTAATGTAATTTGGTTGCTTCCATTTATTGTATATGTACCTAAAGAACTATTACCTGATACCGCATTTATAGATTGAGCATTTCCATACAGAGCATTTACAGTATGTAAAAATCCTTTAGTAAAAGTAATAACAGCACCATCTGCTGGTGTTGCTGCTAATACTTTGTCTAAGTTCACGCTATATTCTCCTCCTGAATTATCAGTTACTGCTTGTATCGTATATTCAGCTGCATTTCCAGCAATGGTAAATGTTTCATTAACTAGAGGAGCTGATGTTAATCCATCTATTATTAAAGTTGAACCTGTTTGAGAAGCTCCATCAACAAGAGGAGTTCCTCTTTGAGATAGTGTAGTTGTTGTTTGACAATCTAATGTTGTTGCATCTGTTTCAGCAAACTTTTCTAAAGTATAAACTGTACCAGAAGCTACTATTCTTTTTGCACATATTATTAAATTTTCATTTAAACTAACAATAGAATGAAAACTATCATTTGTTCTTGTACTCCATAACCCCCAACCTGCTATTTTTTCATCTCTTACTGAATGAAAGACAGCTAGTTGACCATTAAGAGTAGATCCATTATTTAAAAAAAAAGCATATTGTTCAGGTCTAGTTAAATTACCAGATTGAACTGATATTTGTTTTGGTGTGTCTATAAGATGAGCTGCTAAAATAGAAACTGAAGTTGCTTTATAACCATCTTCAATATCATTCCATACAAATTCTCTAACTGCTTTTCCAGATTTTTGACTAAAGATAGTAGCTTGATCAAACTGTTGAGGTGCAGCTCTATTACATCCATAAGGTGTTTGTTGTTTTAAAGTAACATTGCCTGGAGTAATAGCTGCTGTAGCTGTTGTTGTGGGAACATAAAATTCTCCACCATCAGTAAAGATCTGTAAGTTTCTAGTAGACATTATATGCCTAACTTCATTAACTTTATCTCCAGATATATCAACATCAATAGCGTGTGTATCTCCAGAAGTATCTACATTAAAATTATAATAAGCTCCTGTTTGTGATGCCCACACACCAGATGGTCTAGCATTAGCTCCACCAAACCATAATCTATTTTGATGAAAGGCTGCTGCTTGAGGATATCCTCTTAATGATGAAAAGGTTTGTTCATCCCATTCAACAGTAGCTGTTGTATTAGTTAAGGTTTCATTGCAAGTGGCTGTAACTTCAGTAGCACTTGTATAACCTGTAATAGTCATTGTTTTGTAATTCGCACCTGCAGCATCAGATTTTCGTATTCTAACTCCAACCCAATTAGCAGTGAACGTATTAGCACTCGCTGTAACTGTAACAGATCCTGAAGTGCCAGATGTAGTAATCGTTGTAGCACTATCTTCATATTTATAATATGGTTCATAGATTGGATATCCAGAAGAATGTGTTGCAAAGTCAAATGTTTTTACAGTAAAAGATGAGGCAGATGCTCTAAATATTTTACGAATTGCATTACTTCTATGAGTAATAAATATCGTATCTCCAAATTGTGTAAAATTTAATTCAAATAATTGAGCAGTAGTCCAATTACAATTAGTTGTATAATTAGAAGTAATAGCAACACCTGATGTATTATAAACATCTAATCTCTGATTAGATAAAGCTATAATAGCAACTTCATCATCAGAAAATACAAAAGGTATTAATCTTGATTCTCCAGGTAATGTTGCTAAATAAGTAGTTCCTGGTCTTCTCATTAATCCACCTTCAGCTAATAAAGCAAAATTTCTACAGGATTTAGTCCCTTCAAAATAAGCTTTACTATCCGTTCTACTTGCTAGTAAAGGATTAAGTTCTCCAGATGAAAAATTTGTTTGTACAGTATTTATAGTTCTTGGCATTTCTAAACATTAGTTCTAGTTGATAACCTTAAATTCTTATATCGACTTAAGTCGAATTTAGCATTGGTTTTTTCAACTGAGTCTATATGTTTAGCAGATAGAAATTGTCTTTCAGCTAATTCAATAAATGATTTTATCATATCATTATCTCTAGCTACTGAACCAGCAAACACAGATGCTAATTGATATTCCAAAGCTAATTTAAAATGAGCAGGAAAATATGCTTCTTCTACTCTGTAGATATAATCCATAATTAAAGCATTAGATGAACCATATCCATTTACATAAATTTTATCTTTATATCTTTCATATGGAATAATATAATCATTAACTGTTATTGTATTTATTTGTAATACAGCAGGATCAGTTGGCATTTGATATGCATAATCATATCTACCAGTTGGTGTATTAGTTAATAAGGAAAGTTGTTTTTGTGTTGTAGCAAATCTCCATCTTGCTTTACAAAGGGAGGCTTCTAAAATATCTTCATAAATATTAGATGCAACAAGTGCTTCTGTGCTTCCATCTGAAAATGATGAAATGGGTTGAGCTCCTACCATTATTAATGCTCTTGCACATATATCTACATTTGTTGTTGCCATAATCTTTTTTTCTTATCAGTAACCTGGGGGAATTGCTCCCCCCAGATTGAAACTAGCCTTAAGCTAATTTTGTTGTTGTGACAGTCGTTGCTCCAGTAGCTGAAGAAACAATTAATATATCGGATTCTGCAGTGCCACCAGTAGTAGCAGCTACGAGAATCATATCAAATTGTTTTACTTCTGCATACGCAGAGTTAAAGTATCCAGAACCAACGATCGTTGAAGTAGCATCTCCGTCAGCATAATACCAAAGAGAGTTGCCACCCATTTGAGCCACCTTTTTTATAGGATTGTCAGTTGCGTAAGCCATTTATATATATCTCCTTTTATTATTCTGTACAAAGTTGAACTCTAGCTGCATCGCCATCAATAGCTACAGCACCTAATGAAATCATAGAAGTAATTAAGTGTGAAACTTTTTCAGGAATGTAGTTAACTTCAGTCCGTACGTCAGAACCAATACCACAACCAATTGCTGATTTATGGAACGCCAGATTTAATCTGTCCGATCCTGATGTTGATAATCCAGAGTGTACGAAGAATAGGAATCCCATCCATCTTTTAGCAGTAATGCCTCCAGGGAATGGTAATTCATTCGGCCCTACGTATTCTACTCTAGAAAATTGATCAACAGATAAAAGGTCAGACCATTGTTTCGGCCCTACTACCCAATATCTTTGACCATCATCAGGAACATCGTTTCCATTAAACACCTCCATCATATTCTTAGCTTTAATGAGAGTCATCCCAGTTGCTGAAGAATTGACGTTAGCGGCAATTGAAGTTGCTGCGTCAAGAACCGCAATTAGCACTTCGTCAGTTTTTCTGCCTAGTGCGTAAGCTGCGGACTGAGCTACAACTTGTCGTTCATCAATATTAACCTTTAGTTCGTCAAGTTTGTCAACGTAATCTGCTGCATAGTAGTCCGTTAAAGTCGCTGACACATTGCTGTGTGCTAGATCCATCGCAACTACTTCAGCGTGTCTTGCTTTAGTATTTGCAGAACCTTTTGCAACTTTCTGGAACTTAACAGTCGATCCATTAACACCATTGACAGTTCTTACTAAGTTTTTTAGCTTCGAACCCATACGCTGATAAGCCATATGAACTTCTGCTTCGAACTGAGTAATAAAGGCATTTGTTATAGATGTTGCCATTGTATTATGTCCTTGTGTTAGTTGTTAAACAATCGATTGTCTTCAAAATGTTTGATTAGTTGTCCAACCAAGGGCTAACATTGACACTTTTAAGGTCTTGTTAAATAAATAGATTTTCTAGATTAAGTAGGCAACGCACATTATACCCACTTTTTAGGGATAGTGATGACTTCTCCAAATTCAATTTCACCTTTTTCATCATAAGAATATGTACCAAATAAGGTAATATATTCTTTAGTATTTTTATAAATCCACATTGAACTTGATACAGCATTAGAAGGTTTAATCTTATCCATATCATTAACGGATAACCAACCTGTTTGACTAATTGCATCAAGCCAATGTAAATCTTTCTTAAGTTTCTTATACTTAAATGGAGTTTTACTTCGGTGCTTTGTTAAATGTTTTCTCATACAGATCTGTAACTCTTTTTACATAGGCTGGATCTCGTTTACTGGTATCCCAATAACGAGGATCATTTAACATTGATTTTAAATCATCTGCAGAAGGACTAGCTTCAATAGCAGTTTGAGATGTAGGCATTGATGAATCTTTATTAAGTTTCATTAATTCTTCTACAGCTTTAACTCCTTCAGCAGTAACTGCAACTTTAGAAAAAGCATTATATCCATCAGTAGATAAATTTTTTTTAGACCAAAGATCTGCTGCTTCAACTCTTGCTTTTCCATTATCACCTAATTTTTGAATTTCTAATTCTGGATTAGGCATATTCTTAACAGCATTATCAACAAATGCTTTCACACCATCATCAAATTGTGTTTGATTTAAATGATTTGACTTAGCTGTTTTTTCCCACCATTGAACAATATCCATATCTTTAGATATTTTAAGATCAGTATGAGGCCCAACATCAGGAATATTTAATTTATATTCTTGTGGTGTATTACTAACTTTTTCGGTTTCAAGATCTGATCTAACTTGTTTAGATATTTCTTCAGTTCTTTGACCTAGTTTTTTTTCTAAAGAATTATAACTAGATGCTAAAGATTCAAGATTTACTTTACTTAAATCTTTATCCCAAAATTTGTCTTGAACATATTCTGGTTTTACAACTTCTTCCTTCGTTTCTGTAGAAGGGGCTTGTGTTGACGTTTCATTATCCGCCATCTTTTTCTCCTTTAGTTATTCTTGTTTGCATTATGCCTACTAGATATCTCATACCTTCAATATGAAATAAAGCATTACTATTAATGTTAGGCCCTGCAACAGCTTCTGTAGTAATAGATTTAAGATATTTCATAACTTCTTTTCCATCACTATCTTTAAACACACCAGCAAACATTTTATTTAATTTAGATTCAGTTGCTTCTGATCTAAGATAACCATCAATGCTTTTATTGGGTGTTGGCTTTTTATCTCTTATAGAGTCCCAACTCATTATCCTCCGCCAGTAAATGCACCATTAGGAGGAGCTCCAGGAACTTGAGGAGCTTGTTCCTCAGGTGCTGTAGCTAGTTGCGACATTTGCTGAACAATTTGTGCTTGTTCATTAGGATCTCTTATTAACTTCTCAGGTAGATTCATTTTCTCAGCTAAGTATTTAGCTGTAGCATTTTGATCTACGATCAGATTAATCATCTGTGGCCCAAAAGTTGCAGCAATAATTTCATTAAATCTATTAACATCTGCAACATCTTGTAAATGTTGAGCTTGACTTAATGGAGATCTTGCTACTACTTTTACTTCTTTACCATTAACTTGTGGTAAAGTTATTCTACCTTGTTTGGCTAAAATTCTTACAATTCTTCTTAACAAAGGTTGAATAAATTCTGATTGAAGTCTTCCAAATGAAGATCCTATTTGTCTAGATAGATCTGCCATTCTTTCAGAAACTTCAGTTGCTGTCATTGGAGTTCCTTCAGGCTTTCCTAAAGTTTCCATATATAAAGCTTTTTTAATATTCTGACGCATTTCAGATAAAACTAATTGAGCTACATCAAAATTACCAGCTCCTTGTATTGGAACAAGTCCTTTGCTTCCTGGTGCAATGGGGATTAAACTTCCTGGTACTAATGAAATATTTTCTGGATTTATTACTCCATCATCTTCAAATGTATAAACACCACTTACAGACATTTGTGCATTTTCTAAAATCAATTCTATGGTAAGGTTGCAGGTTTTTATTGCTGCCATCGCATTAAAGATAGGCCCTCTACCATAAACTTCTCCAGATGCTTTATTCCATCTAAAAATTAAATAAGGATTAGATCCAATTCCTTTATATGTTTCTTCTAATAAAATAATTTTAGGATTTTCTAAGAAGACACATAGTTGATGTTTTTCAGTATTACTTTCATCATAGTCTTTATAAACTGCTTCTATGATATTTAATTTTTTTGTTCTCTTTAATAGATCTTCAGGAACTTTAGCTTTAGGATATAATAAATTAATATCACTTGCCTTACATTGTCTGACTCTATAAATGGAATCTATTCTTCCATCAGGCCCTGAGTTTAAATAAACTCTTGGTAAAGGCACTGCTGTAAATTTAACAGGCTGAATAGAATCTCCTTCTTCAACAAGCATTACTCCAGTACCTACTGCAAGATCCATAAATGCTTCGTGAACTTCTTGATTGAAATTTGAATTTTGAATTACTTCAAATACATAATTAGTTATTTGATCTAATTCTAAATTAGTTTGAGGTTTAGCTTCTTCAGGTATTTCAGAACCAGCTTGGAAATCTGCCCATCTAGCAAAGGTTGGTGTGATACCTGCTTGGAGTCTAGATGCAAATTCTTGTACACCTACTACTGCTGTTTCATCAAAGATCTTATCTGTTCTTTTACTTCCTGGAGATTCATCATAAAATGATTCTCTATTTGGAAGGCAATATTCATATGCTTCTTCGAATTTAGCTTTCCAATGATCTTTAAGATCACGAGCTTCTTTATATTTTTTAATTAAGTGAACAACCTTTTCGTCTGAATTAACATCAGGTTGATCAGCTATATCTACGTATGCCATAATTAATCTTGATCAAAGTAACCTCTACCACCAGCTCTACCGAATAAAGATCTTGAACCTACCCATCCCATTCCTAAAGCAAAAGATTTTTCAGCTTGAGCTGCTTCTGCTTGTTTCTTTCTATCTTCTTCTCTTTTTCTTGCTGCAGCTAATTCTGCATCAAGCCTAGGATCTCTCTTAGGTGGTTCTTTTTTTTTACTAATTATTCCGCCCATTAATCTTCCTCTAATCTTTTTTTAAATGCCCTGTCCTCTATACTACAGCAAGTATCTTCAAGTTCATCAAGTAAATTATCTTCTTGATCGTGAAGTTCTCTAATTTCATCTATTATCTGTGCGTGAGTTCTTTTCTTTTTTTTGGCCATTTGTATTATAAAATGACGAATATCCATCTTTTATCAACGCACAATAAAGCTGATAAGGTGTAAATATATACCAACGATGATATCCTATCAACCTCATAATCCAGCTAACACAATTCATATCTTTGATTCTAAAGAGCTGCCAATCTCTGCGAACTGGACATCTAAGCATTTTAAAGTCATACATATAATTAATAATATCATCAATCTCCTTTTGATTTAGATGTTCCATTGCAGTACCTTCGTGGGTAAATTCTAAATGAGTCCACAGCTTTTGATGTGGATCATAACCTAAAGCTCCACAATGTTTAAAACCTTTTTTTAAGAAGTACATCCAATCATACTTAGAATGATATGGAGCTTCATAAAAATAAACTAACCATTCCTTCTGAAGATATCCCATCTTGATTTTTTCCTTTGTTTATGTTTAGCAAATACATCCCAATGTCTTTCAGCAATAATAGGTTTAGAAGGTTTCTTACTAGCAATAAGAGCAGCTCCTTCTCCAGCTCCTAACATTAAATATTGTAAAGCATCGTGAACGTGAGAATATTTATTCTTAAATGGTTTCTCATCATAACGATCTCCTGTTGTTTGTATCCGTCTATAATGATATCCACCATTAAATCCTTTTCTTAAAGTTACACAATTTTTATTTAAAAGAAATCCTGGCTTACCATCAAGCAATCTTCTTAATGCTCCATCTACAGCTTCTGTTCTTAAAGCTACATCATTAGATGGTGCGGGTATTGCTTTTAATCCAGTTTGTCTTAAGATTTGAAATGGAGTTCTTTCATCTGTTTGAGATCTAAAATCTCCAGCAGGATCTCCATAGATTAATATTTCGTATCCTCTAAATTTTCTAGCTAATTCATTTTTAAGTAATTCTGAAAATCTAACAACTCCCATATCAAAGCAAACTAATTCTGAAAGAATCTGCCAACGACCTGTAGCAAGTCTTTGAGCAAAGACTGCTGCAGGTGTCAGACCAAAATCCAATCCAACGTAGATTGGTTGTTTGGTAACTAGAGGGAGGCTTTCACTAGCTATATGTAAATCATCTTTATAATTTGGATAAACAGGTTTACCTTCTTCAATAGATCCTAATTTATTAAGAACATAAACATCTATCCATCCTTTTGTCTTACCTTTTATAATATTTTCATAATATTTAGGTGTCAAGTTTTTTTGATTTTCAGCAAGGGGATTATATACATATCCTGATAATTCACCTTTAGGATCTTTAATAGTATTCATTGCTGGAGGTTGAGAATGAAAACTCCAGTTATCAGGCTTGATTAACATCAAGACTTCATCTCTAGATAAATGATCAGGGACAGGAACATCCCCAGCCATTATGGGCCACCAATGATCTTCTTCAGGAGCATTTGAATCTGCGATGACTCCGTACCAAGTTGCTCCACCATCACGCATTGATGGAAACCGACCAACCCGCATAGTACAAGCATCAATAATGCTCTTAGGTATCTCTCTGGCTTCATTAATCCACACACCTGTAAGTTCAAGTGATAGAAGTTTTTTAACATCTTCAGGCCTATCAAGAGCAAGGAATATAACTTCAATTTCTATTTCTCCTTTTCTGATGTAATGGGTATAAGGAACTGACCAGGCAAAATCTCCCCACTCATCTTCAGGAAACCAATCCAACCACGTTTTAATTGTTGTGGTTCTTAATTGGGGATTGGTATTTCTTATAACTGCCCACCTTGTTCTTCTTATTCCATTCTTATTTTTTTCTTGGAGGAGTGATCTTCTAAATACTTCTATGCAGCAACTCACAGATTTACCACTACCTACTGGGCCTCTTAAACCTCTAAAGAAGTCATTAGACTTCATAAAGGTCTTTAATACTTGTCCTTCTGGTTTGTATTTGAAATTAATCGACATTAGTTCCTACATTTGACTTCAGCATATTATAAACTGTTTCTTCTCCAAATGCTTCAACTAATTTATCTGCCTCATAATCAGTAATCATATGTGTAGGATAATTTTTAAGATGAACTCTTTTTACAATCGTTCTTAATCTTCTTCTGTCTTTTAAAGATAAGTTATTAAGAAAAGACATCTTCCTGCTTTCTTAATAGTTCTACCTGCTCCAGAACTTGTTCTAGGATTTCTTTTTCTTTTCCATATATGGATTCGAATTTTCTTTTGGTTCTATGAATAGAGAATTGTCCCTGGTGATGTTCATAGCATAAAGGGATCACTTCGAAATGACTTGACCTTCTGCCTATACCCGTACCTTTTGGTCGGATATGATGTAATGATGCAGGGGATCTGCATATCCAACATCCTAAAGACGCAACCCTACTCATATGTTCTTTTTCTCTTTTGGTTGCCATATGAGTAAGGGTTACCTATTTAATATTTTCTACCCTTGGATTTCTTTCCAGGCTTCTTCTTCTTGTTTTTTTTCTTTTTCTTTTTTTTCATATTCCTCTTTGTTAATGACTTCATAAGTTGCTCTACAACCATCTGGAGTAGCAGCACTAGCTTGTTGCATAGCTTTAACATCGTCTGTTGAAGAATACAATATCTCTTTCTTAAGAGTATTACCCGTAGAGAGATCCCATATTTTAACTAAATAATCCATATTGTTTCTTATTTTTGTTGAAAGGATGAGCTTATATAAGTAAAAAAAATATTAAACGCACACAACCTATCTTCCTTGTCCACGATACTTCTTATAACTAAGTTTTTCTGATTTATTAAGACGTTTCTTATGCCGACCTATTTTAGGTTTAGATCGTTTTACGTAATTGTTAACACCCCACTTTGGTTTTGCCATTTAAATAATACACCTATCAGCAAAGAGGATTAGCAATAAACTATTCTAAAGCAACGTACTTTAAAATGGTTCTAATGTGTGGAGGACTCCTCTCGTTCTCAACTTCGTTGAGATTTTGGCCTCCCCCTCCCGAAAGTCGGGGTCGGCAAATGACGCTTCGTGCCGAAGCGACTCATTACTGCGAAAGAACTAGAGTTCTCTCGCCCTCTCTCCCAGCGATCGATTAAGTTAAGTCTATATTGACATTAATGTTTCCCTCGAATGAATGTCTAACTTTATCGGGAGCTCTTAACCCCACCCGATCTAGTATATCTCTACTCGCTTCGAGCTGAACATATTCAGATCGAGCACCACTAGATAACTCGATCAATCTCTTACTCGCACTAACTGCACCAAGTCCCAGAGTATTAGCAATACACTTGCTCATATAACTCTGTACCTTTGGTAAACGTAGTGTGCGAGATGCACTTACTCTACCTGCTTCAGCACTACCTTTATTAGAATAACCAGCCTTTTCTGACGCTTCCTTAATAGAACATCCTGTTGCTACGATAGTATCAACTAATGCTTTCTGTTTATCTGTTAACTCGTCAGTCATAATTCTATTCTGCCACTAACGTTAGTGGACAATTAGAATCCTCTTGTCAAGCATTATTATGATACTTTAGTTCATAATGATATGCACAATACTACATCTAGTCGAAAACCCCATCGGTTTTCGAACTTTCCCGCTAGATGCAATAGCATCTACGAGAACCGCAAATGGTTCTCGCACTCTCCTTGCAATAGAGTATTCTCTCAAAATTGATCCACCTGTCGCTAAATAAGTTTGAAAATCGTAAACGATTTACAACTAAACTTATTTATCTACCTAGAATAAACGAATCAATTTCGCTGCGAGTACACCTAATACCACACATCGGGATAACCGATATTAACAAGGACTCCCCCTCGCTGTTGCTCGGTTTCCCATCTGTCAACAGGACAATATTTCCACATATATAAGCAAGAATATATTGTCGCATCTAAAGATGCCAAGCTGTTGACATTGATAGGCCCACACCTCGTTAATTAATCGGTTACCCGATATGGGTATTCATTAATTATAAATAGAAAGGATATATTATGATGTTCAATGAATTAAATAACTTCATAGATACGATGTTAAGTGACTCTGATAAGAACAGAGTTAAAGAACTTAATAGTGTAAGAAATGAAGACAATAAGAAAGAAGTAGATGGTGAGTTATTCATCATCTATAATAAAGCTAATAATATGAAAGGAGTTGTATATGGATACAACAATTAGTGACATACAAGAACCTGATTTCTCTAATGATAGAATCACAGAAATGAGAAGTTTCTATGAATCTAGAAAAGAAGAAATCAAAAAAGGATTAGTTGATTATTTTAATCAAGTAATTGCTCCTGATGCAGAAGACAAGAATTGGTCTTGGATAGCATCAGCTAATGCAAGTACACTAATCCAAACTTGGAGATATCATCTAGATAGATGTACACAAACACTAGATAAAACTCTAGCTAAAATGAAAGATTTATCTAGAGAAGATAATGGAAATGAAATTGCCTTATTGCAAATGGAGAAAGTCATATTTGCAAAAAATGCACAGATTCTAAATGTAGAAAGAGCACAATATGCTTTAGATACATTAATAGAACATTATCCAAAAGTCTTTGGTAAAGAATATCAAATGGTATCTAAAGGTAAAAACAAAACTGATGTTAAAAAAGATCCTAAAGCACAAAAATGGATCAAAGAACAATTAACATTAGCATTAGAAAAGTAATATATCAAATTAAGCCCTGTCTTCTTCGGAAGATGGGGCTTTTTTTATCCTCGTGGAAAAAAAATGTGAAAGAACGAGAGTTCTCTCACACTCTCTCCCCGTAAGATGTAAGTTGATACCGAATAAATAACAAAGGAGTCAAAATGAGAATCGCAAGAGTAGTACAAATAACTTTACTGTTACTGATATTAATATTATTTATATATATAGCAATAGTAGATGAAACACACATAGTAACGATGTTTTATGCATCGGTATGTATGATTGTTGTAATAGGTCTATGGTTAATGAGAGGAACAGAAGAATTTGTTGACTATATGAATGAACAAATAAGAAATGAAAGGAGTAAAAATGACAGAGGCTAAAGCAAAAACAAAAGCTGATCCTGTAATCAATTGGAAAAGTTTCCAAAAGAATACATTAGATATGTTACCTGTCCAGGCTCTCAAAGGTAGAGCATTATGGATAGGTATATTCGTATATATATATCTAGGTTTAGGTGGTGGTTTTATAACAAGCTGTTTATTCTTGAATATAAATCCAACATTGATTCTATCTATAATTGGAGCACCAATATGGATTGGATTAGTTTTTTTAGCAAAGAAAATAACTGATATAGTTTATGACTATACACCTGAAGATACAGTAACAAAATCTGATGACACAAATACAAATACTAAATCAAATTCCAAAGATTAATTGGATTTGGTGGTTTGATATTAAAATGATGTTAACCCTTTTGGGTGTAATATTATTTTACATAGTAATAATAGATCAACTAAAGGAGTAGATATGTTGTGGTTAATAACATTCTGCATTATTGCAGGATACATAATCCATAAAGCTGATAAGTTTATGGAAGGAAAAACATTATCGATAATTAAACTAGAGGAAGGAGATAAGGATGATATTTAAAGCCATTATAATAGTATATACAATGCTATTTATGGCTATGGTTATGTATCATTTCTTATAAGAGTGAGTATGAATAAAATATTACAACTGTTAAAGATGATACCGAACAAGTATCATATGATGATATGGAATAAAGAAAAACTGTTCTATTCGGTATTGATAATAATAATATTAGTATATCTAATTCAATGAAGATAATCACACTAGCAATAATGCTATGCCTATTAAATAGCTGTACAGAATTTGCACTTATTGCAAGTGGAACAAGCCTGGCAGTAAATCAAAATATATATAGTAAAATGTATAATGGGACTAATGTCTTAACAGTTATAGGAACTGAAAAAGATATTAAAACCCATATAATAAATAAAATTAAAAAGGAAAAAAATGAACACAAGTAATATGATAGATAAAATGCATTTGATTGGTCAATTAAAAGTTATTCTTGAAATGATTATATCTTTACAAGAAAAGAAAACTAAACTTGAACAACAAATAAATAAACTAGAAAAGAAAGATAAAAATGAACAAAGTAAATCAATTGACTAGAGAAAAAATAGAAAAGCTTCAAGACGATTATGGTGAATGTAAAATAACAACGAAACAATTCACAGAAGAATTGACAAAGTTGGGATTTAATACACCAGAAGAAGTAGAAGATCTTATGCAAATAGCTGAAGATGCTAGATATGAACATAAGAT
>VTLG01007221.1_pt1 | contig 15759 bp, 11 predicted proteins | sample 4694571 | NCBI WGS metagenome assembly VTLG01 (sample SAMN12604809, study PRJNA352737) | marine metagenome | biome: ENVO:00000447; feature: ENVO:00000209|ENVO:00000569|ENVO:01000036; material: ENVO:00002151; isolation source: viral sequences binned using virsorter ...
AAAAACTCTGTTTTATAAGTGTTATAACATATAAATAATTTCATGGCAAATGCACATTACGAGAAGTATAGCGAGACTATTAAGAAAGTAGCTCGCAGAAATTATCGCAAAAGAATTGTTCTGCTCAATGAATTTTTAGCAGACAAGTCCTGTCAACACTGTGGAGAAAGTGAAACTATGTGTCTCAAATTCTACCCCCATGATTCAGAAATACGAAAATTGACAAAACGAGTTGGCACTAGTAATGAAAGTCGTAGAGAAGTGTTTCACCTAGTAGGAAACTCCACTATATTATGTTCAAATTGTTGGATCAAAGCAGATAATGATTTAATTGAATTTATTTAGATTTTTACCAATCCGAACTATGATCTCTAACTATAGGCGACCAACGAGTGCCATATTCATCAACAACAGAACCAATATTTTCATCTTCAAGGCCATTAACAATAAATCCAAATGGAGCCATATCCTGTTCTAATGCGTCCTGTTGTTCTCTCATCATAGTTTGACGCACATCCATATCAGTTAACTCTTTAAAATATGTCTGATCACAAGTCCATGCAAATAAAAATAAACATGCAACTAAATCATCCGTACATCCTTCATCAGCTTCAAAAGATTGTCCTTTCACAATATATGTAGATAATTCACTAATAATATCTAAATCTTCTATTATTAATTTATCATCTTCAATGAGTTGTTTGAGATTAGAACATCCTACTCTCTTTACTGCCTTAGTAGTTCTTACTCCTAATTGAGCTCGACCACCAGAGAAACCACCACCAAGAATTTGTCCAGCCCTTCCTCGCATAGAAGCCATAATAAGATTATCGTATTCTAAATCAAATTGCATAGTCGTTGCAACCTGTTCGCCAATGTCATTCACTTCTATAAGTACAAATGCTTGATTGTATGCTCGTGCAACATCGTATATCTTAGAGGGAAACAATAGTGGTTTAATCTCGTTATCTCTATACTTTGCGACAATTCTATATGGCATCTCTGATACATCAAATACTAAAAACGCAGAATAATCATTTGATGTACCACGGGAAACGTCAGCAGTTAATAAGTAAGTGTGTTTTTCTTTTGGTTTCTCATATATGTCCATACCAGCATTAGATTGTATGGGATTTCTATATGCCATTGTTCTAAGTTTAGAAGGTGCAATAAGAGTATCAATTGACCCAAGAAACTCACATTCAAACTCTGTATTGAATTGTGATACTGAAGTGTTCTTAATTGTTTCTTCTTTCCACTTCTCATCACGGCCAGGTATTTCACTCCAATGCACCTCAATAGGCACATAGGTATTTCTTTCGTTCTCTGCATCTGTCCACAACTTATAAAACATGTTCATACCATGTGGTGTGGAAACAATCATTACCTTAGTTGTTTTACCAGAGCTGATTGTTGGATACACTGAACTAAAGAACTGTTCCGCAACATTTGCTGGGACGTAGGCAAATTCATCCAGAAAGATAATATTATAAGACCCACCACGAACAGCGCTTGCAGAAGTAGAAGATGCCAGTATTTTACTACCATTTTCTAACTCCAAACTTCCTTTGTTCCATGTCATTACTCCTTGCTGCAACCACTTAGGTAAGTTCTCATATGCAAGTTGTAATCGACCAAGTAAATCTCTTGCGGTGGCTGCTTTATTCGCAAGTATCGCCACGTTCACGGTTGGATTGAACAAAACATAATGCAACAAATATGCAATGATAGTAGTCGATTTACCAGACTGTCTAGGAAGTTTACAGATGGTAAACCGATTGTTATGAAACGTCCCTACCATTTCCTTCTGAAAATCGTAGAGCTTAAATGGAACTAAACCTTCATCCAAAGAAACAATTCTAATATATGTCTGTATGAAATACAAAGGGTCTTTCATACATTTTGCATACTCAGCGACTTCCTCCTGAGTCCACTCTTGAGCAACATTTGCCTTTTTTAGATTAGGATTTCCTAAATATGTTTCCATTTTATCTTTCTATTAAAAAGTTACTTGCTATACTTATTCTTATTGAGTCTTTAGTCCCTGCACCAACACCATGTTCTAGCCAACTTGGAATAAGTATTGCTTCGCCTGCATCAAATGGTCTTTTTCTAATTATATTTGCGTATGGCTGTTTCAAATAATGATGAGACTTATCCATATATTCTAATAGTCTAGGGTCTTTAAGATAAAGATTTGCATCTTCTGTTGGCGTAACATAATAGACGCATGACCAACTAGACTCTTCATGAATATGAGGCATGGTACATTCGCCTTTACGACTTATGTTTGCCCAACTATTAATCATTTTAATATAGGCATCATCAACATAAATCTGACTTAATATTTCATTTACGCCAATAAAAAGGGATTTTTTTAAAAAGGAAAACTCGTAGTCAAGTAGGTCTTTGTTGCTTTGCCATCCACCCCCTTGTATTGGATCAAAGCGAAACCCTAAACCTTTTTGTTCTCTCTCTAAAACTTTATCTTTTATATGTTCATTATCAATATTATTAACTGTAAAAGTATAAGTGGTTGTTGGCCACATATTCTTACTTTTTACATTCTCAATTACTTCCATCCTCAATTTTATCCTTCAACATTTTTTGTAATTCCGTTGTAGAGCCAACGAATAATGCATTTGTTACATTCTTCGGTGCATTACTTGGCACCTCTTTTAACCTACGCATCTTCTCTTGTAAATCACCTAATTTTTCAGTTACCTCTGCGACCTGTTTAATAAGATTTCCAGCAACTTCATATGTTCTTGGATGTTCGCTTTCTTTTGCGAGTTCCAATATTCCATCAATCGCGGCTGAACCTTTTTCAACTAAGTTGTAAAAATTGTCTCTTTGATATTTGTAATCATCCTCTATATCATCTTCTCCTGTTAGATCAGTTGAATAACGACTAACATCTGATTTAGTAGGTATGACTTTGGGAACAATCTTTTCTATAACACCAAGCTCTTTGTCAATTCTCAATCTCGAATCCTTTTCCATCATGATTTATTATCATCTTCACCTGTTTCTGTATTATAGCCCTGTGCATCTTGGAAGAATGATGTAGTTTCACTAAATCCAAAATCATCATCAGCATCAGCAGTTGTTGGATTAGGTACAACTTTATATCTCTGTTCACGTTTCGGTGACTGATCTGGCATATCTGTATACTGATCAACTTGAACAGTTTTAATAACCTTACTGGAAGTAACAGGACCGTACAGATAAAATTTTGTGGTAAAGGATAGTGTATATATTAAAGCTCTACGAGTCTCAAAATCTCCATCATAACTATCTTCATAACTTATACCATTAAGAATTATAGGAACATCCTTTTTAATTCCCATATCTGACATGTCATTGATGGTGAGAGTATAGTCTGGTTGAAAGTAAGGAAGAATCTGTTCTACAACCTGTAACGCATCATCAGATTGTTTTGCCATCACATACAATTCAATATCAAGATTGTATGGAACTGGCATATACTGTGTATCTAACTGTTTTTCTGTCGATCCTTTTACTTTCTTAAACTTTTGAACACGGCTCAATTTTCTCACAGAATCATAGGACAGGTTTTGAATTTCAAATCCAATACGAGGAAGAGTAATTGCAACTTGTTTCGTTAAATCTGCATCTTCACGCAAACGTACCAGAAACTTCTCTCTTGGCCCATATGCAAGAGGAACCTTCATGGTTTGTGTTATCGTGCCATTATTATCTTTGCGAACAAGCTGAATATCATTAAACAGTGTTCCAAAAGCAATAATGACTTTTCTTATGGTTTCGTGATAAAATTGTTGTCCTAACATTACGAACTACTCCCTGCATCCCCAAATGGATTTGATTCACTAAAGTCTAATACTGTTCTACTTTTGACTTCAAATAATTCATTCTGAGATGTCTTATCTTGGTCAAAGTCTCCTACTATATAGTCCTCTTGTATCAGATATGCATCATCACCACTATCAGCAGCCTGTTCAAGAAGAATACTTTCACCAACAGAAGTGCTATCACTCTCACCAACTATATTATCACCATCTGTCTCTTCAAGTAACAATCCAGTATCTAAATCATCAGTACCAGTTTCCAATCTAATCTCTTCATTAACCGCCGAAGATTGTTCCAAAGTAAACTGATAGATAAGTGCGCTTTGAGATTGTTCTGTCTCAACCGCATCAATGTCAGAAATACCTGTATCAATAATTTCAGAGCTGTAGTCATATAGACGGCATCTCATCTTATAGACAGGATTATTGTCTAACTGATAAAATGGCTCATCGTGATCTACAAAGTTTATTTGAAACATCTTATCCAGAACAGGATGATAAATTACATCACCTTCTTGTGGACGATCAGAATCCGTTGCAGCGGTATCCTGTATAATGTAAAAATTATTATCACCAGTAACCGTTGTTAGTGTAGAGGAATCTGAAGATTGATCTATAGTTCCGGCTTCCAAAAGTATTGAACCACCAGAACTTGTATCTGTTGCATCTTCAATCTGCATTTGTCGATCTAATTCTTGAAAGCGAGATTTATTTACAACAAAGGTTGCCTCACTTAAATTTTGCAAACCAAACTGATTTATTAATTCCCTTTCACCAGCAAATCCACCATCTCCATCTTCCATATACATTTCTATAGGATGCTGTGTTCTATATTTGGAAAGAGAATCTTCACCTAGTATATTATCTTCTGCAACAATAGTACGATCCATGTAATAAACATCATGACCATAAATCTGTATAGCCTCTCTTATAAGATCACTATACAGATTTCTTTCTGTTGCAATAGAGTGAAGATTACTTGTATGAAATGCTGAATTAACTGCCATTCACCTATCCAATCATATAGTTTATTGGTAACTCAAAAGCAAGTTGAATTTCTTCTTCAAGTTTATTTTGCTCTTCTAATGCTTGGGTATAAATCTGTTCGCCATTCATGGTAACTCCACCAAGCATGGTTACGCCGTTAAACTTGCTGAGATTTGCTCCCCACTGTTTTTTCAGAAGGGCAGTTGCGTATCGTTTTAAATAAATGTCATCGTAAATATCTGTGTATGTAGTGGGGTCTAGTTTTCTATAACATTCAATAATCATATAGTCTACATCAGCTGTTATATCGTTCTCCCAATCCATATCAACATAAAGACGATTTTGGTGTTGATTAAAACGAATAGGAGTTTCACCGACAAGTATATGTTCCAACAAATCAATGTTGTCCATTGTCATCTCGTATTGAATAACAGATGTAGAGGAAAAATCAAATAGGTCATTCAACCGTAATTGATATCTAATATCAAACATATTACTTCCAGCACCAGTATCGGTAAATGGAAATACTTGTACAACAGACACAACAGAACTTGGAATTGGAATGAAGTTCTTTCCTTCTTTCCAAGTAGCAGTTATTGAATCGTCAGCAGTATCAGTTGCAGTAGTTGATGCATCAGAACGAGCTCTAGTTACATCATCAGAAGTAATCAGATGTTTTAGATACATTCTTTCAATACCATCATAATGATATTGTGCAAAGTATTGAAGTGCTTCGTCTAAACGATCATCAGCCTGGTCATCAGATACATTTATATCAATGACTCCAAATCCAAGTGATCGTAGACAATAACTCTTTAATGTAGCTTTTGTTGTAGGGACAGCCATACTAATCTTCCTTTTCTACATATTTATATGTACTGTATCCCCAAGTTATGAACTATTACCTACCAACTCCTTGAGAAGATTTTTAATTTCATGCATTTCAGATTTGAGATGGTTTATTTCTCTTGTTGTATTCCGTATCTCATCTCTTTGTGCTTGGGCTGCAGCCGCTCGCATTTTTGCTTTCTCATACGCACCGACATTTTTGTTAATAATTGCATGAGAAGTTCTATCTCTCACCAAATCTAAATGCCCTTCAACTGGTATATGATTTTCTTTCATTTTATGTTGCCAATGCCATAACTCTTAAATCTTTTATCCTTGGTGGTGTGGAAGTATTAGTTCCTTGCATAATAATTTTTATTTGAAAAGATATAAATTCTTGCAAAGCAGTTCCAGTACCTTCATCAGTCACACCAGCAGTATAAACATAATCTTGAAAATCATTTATATCAGCTGATGGTTGTACTGTAGTATCAGGACTGCCATCTGAATTAAAATATCTAAATCCTAAACTCTGAAAATCAACTGATTCATCAACGCCTAAAATTTTGTACATGACTTTAATATCATTAGTAGAAGGCCTATGTGCCGCAAGCAAAACCTTTAAACTTGCTGCACGATTTTCTAGAGTTACTTGTTTCGTAAGATATATGGCAGCATTCTGATCACCTTCTGCTAATTCAGATGAAACATATTCTGAAGTAGGATAAACATCAGAAGATGAATCAACATTATTAAGTCGATTAGCTACGGCAATTATAGTGCTTCTTTCAAGATCAAGTACAGGAGAAATCGTTTCTGTTTTTGATGCCAACGTAAGTTCTGTCGTATATGATCTTAAAGAGGATAACTCATTCGTTTCATTAATTGAAGAAGCTATCATATGAGGAAACTCAAATCTATAATTATCATTAAATGGAAATATTACATCAGGTACAGCAGTTTTATTAGTTCTACCACTAGTAAATGATGTTTGAGTTCCGCCAGGAGCAGTTGCAGATGTTGTTATTGCTTTCGCCGAGATGTTCACATTTTCCAATTCCATTGCACCAACAATAGTTTGCATATAATCCATCATTGCATTTTCAGTTGCAGTTACAGAACCACCACCAAATTCAACTGTACCAGCAGCACCATCAGTTACAGGTGTTGTAGTTATTGTAACTGTATAACTGTCAATTTCTGGATTTGCAATTGCAGTATGTGTCTTGTTAATTTCAGTAAATGGAACTTTGTGTGCTTGATAAAGTTCTACGGTTGCGCCATCAGCATGAGCTGCAGCAGTTGTGCTATCCACACCTCTTGAAAGTCCTGATACTGCATTAGTACTAATCGTACTATAAGTCATTATCTCATCATCAATTTTAATATGCCAAAGATTTGATGCTGTCTTTGAATATTTACCAGAGGTATCATCAAAATTAGTTCCACTCGTTAAAGTCAATGTTGTAGCGTCAGCAGTCATTGCGCCATTTAATGTTGTTGATGCACCAGATTTAACACCAGCAATAGTTACATTATTACTTGTAGCATACATATGATGATCTGGATGTTTAATTTTTAATGTGGTACTTTCATCCATAATAAGAGGATTATTACCCAAAGTTGCAAGAGGAACATCATCATTTGTTAAAGTTACTAAACCAGCTGCCGTAATATCAAATTTTGCAGCCTTAACAGCAAACTTCAAATCTTCTTGTGGAGAAGGAAATAGAGAATTTCCAGAAGCTTGAGATTTATATAAAATACCAGTATAAGGTTGCTGTGAAATAGTTCTGGTTCCACCTACATCGGTATCTCCCATTCTTGTAATCCAAACATTATATTCGGGAGTAGCACATTTTAAAACTAGAGCATATTCAGTTTCAGCTTCAACAAAAACCAAAGAAGGAAATGTAAATGTTGTTGCAGTCGCTCCTGTATCAGACACATTAACATCTGCTGCAGCCTTGACAACTTTAGAAAACGGTAAAGTTTTATGGCCAGGATAGCCAGTCATAACATTTCTAATTTCTAATGTTATAGGAAGATTATCATCTTTAGCAGCAAAATAAACATCAATAGAGGTCAAAAATCTGCCACGAGCTTCGACAGCTGGATCAGCAGGAACAATAAATGTTTGCGCTAATGGGGAACTAATTGAAGGCATTTATATTTTCTCCTTTAACATTCAAACAATATACCAATACTTATTAGTAAAATATGTTGATTGATAATTATCGACCCTTTTATCCATCCATTTGCGAATGATTTTTTGTAAGATAGGCTTATCATCAATCCATTCTGCAAATCTTTCCCCATATTTAATATATAAGTTTAAGAACCATTTAGGTGCCTGTGTAGTCATCCATTCACGATATATTATCCATTTTTCATTGTCTTCACCATATACCTTACGAGCTACCCAACAAAATGCCGCGCCGGCATCTGTACCGCCGGATGCATCGCCAGAGCCGGTGCCGGTGCCGGTGCCATCATTGCCATCGCCGGGGCTCATGCCGTCGCCATCCCAAGAATTTCTAATCTGTGGTTGTGGAAGAGGGGTCCATTTTGTTGCTTGTGTCGCATTAACTGAAGTAGTATCTTTCTGACTAGTTCGAGTCACTGTCGCATTTCTTGTAGAAATAATAGTTTCTTGTTGTTGTTCTAATGTTCCACTAGCAGAATATATTGCAGTTGCAGCTGAACCTAGACCACCATTTTCAGAAATCTCTTCATTTGTAGAACTGGAAGTTAATAAAAATAAAATTTCTCCTGTTTGAAACTTTGGATTTCCACCAACTTTCGGATTAGGTATCGCAAATGTTCCTTCAACCTTACCAGTAGCATCCGTAATTAAAGGACTACCAGCAACTGGCGAACTAGCAGAACTGTAAGTGCTACTAGCAGGAGTAACATAAGAACTAACAGCCGTCTTATTAAAAAATGCATAAAGTCTTGTTTTTGGTTTAAGATTTTCACCAGTAAATGTTAATGTTTTTTCTCTTATATAGGGAACAGCTGCTTTATTAACAACGCGAGTACCAGTAGAATGGTTCTCGGCTCTGAGAGATACTTTAGTAAGAACACCTGTTCTGGTTTTATCTGTTCTAACTGTATTTACTGTTCTTTTATGTTTAACGTAACCACCACCTGTATATATAGGAGTGCTTGTCCATTCGCCCGTATGCATACGAAGTAATCTCCTAGGAGTCTTAATTTTGTTGTATTCAACCCTACTAGAGACTTTTCCTGACCAAGTAGTTTGCCATGAATTCCAAACAGTTCCCAAATTATTTCGTTCTCTAGCCATTACTGCATCATAATCTCCACCTCCATTAAGAACCAATTGAGGTAAAACTTCAGTTTCATACCATGTATCAGACGATGGACTTAATTCAAGATCACCAATCCAATTGACCGTTAAACCAGTTTGACAAGATATTTGTCTAGAAGCATATAATTGTGATGTAACTGTTTCTTCTGTATATGGAAGAGTAATCATATCACCAGTTTTTTGATATCCAGCAGCAGTTCTCTCTGATGTAGTTGTAGCAGCTTCAATTAAATCTATTGCTTTTGACCTATGTTGTGGACGAAGTTCTCCTTCTTCAAAATCCATTGAACATTTATAATCTTTATGTGAAACATCACCGACGCGATGACCCTTGAAATTATCAACCATAAATCCAGACTTAAACCGATTTAATCCATTTGCATCAGTTATTTCAAAACTTTCTGCATCACGTTCTAATAAAGACAATGCTGTATAATACTCAATATTATCTATTCTATCTTCAAGATGGCCAATATCTCTCATGGTATATCTTGCATGTTTTTCTTTTGTAACATCAACATGATCCGGCGAAAAAGTATATGCCGGAATAAACATAGTTGCAATTAACATTGCATCATCTGGAAACTTTGGTAATATTGGATTTTCAGAACTACTACCTTCAAAAATAGAGAACCTTCCTTTAGGACTTAATGTTAAAACAGCCATTTTAGGAAGATAATATTCAAAATCTGCCTGAATAAAAGAGCCTGGTTTTGGAGTATCAACCGTTGTACCACCTGTACCACCAAAGCTTCGGCTTGCAAAATCAAAAGAACGACCTGTTATTTCATCAACAGTAGCCAATGTTGTAGATGTACCAGCAACACTATCAACTGTAGGACGATAATCATATGTATCAGCAAGAGGAAATTCCCCACTTGGTACTGGTTCATCGGGATCAACTTTTGACCCTGTATAAACTGGAATGTCATCATACGTCATTCGTCCAGCAATATCTGTGAAAGAATCAACTGTGAACATATCTCCGGCGCCGTGCTCTAGATAATCATATATGACCAGAACTCTACCAGTTGGAGCAGATGATCCTCTCTTTCTAGTAATTCTTGAAATATCATAAAAATTATCTCGTTGACCATCATCAAAAATAAACCTTGATGTTATTACTGCGTCACCAGGCGTAGTTGCAGAGGTTGTAGCTGTTGCATCAGAACTTTCACCTGTAATTACTTCGCTGGAAGTAAATGTTTTATTATTGGTTAAAACATATTGCAATGGACTTGCTACAGTTATAAGTCTACCCTTAGCGCCACTTGTTCCACCTGTAATTACTTCACCCCTTGTAAATGACCCTGTAATTGTTCCTACCGTTAAAGTAGGTGCTACAGCATCTGTACTTGTATCTTGTGAATCATAAACAGCAACTAAATTAAACGCATCTGCTCGACCTAAAGAAATATCTCTGTCGGTTGGCCGTGTGCCATAAGCATCTGTTGCACCAGTGTTGACTTTAACTTGTTTCATCAACATTGTAGTTTTATTTTTCTGATCTACAGATGTTTTAAGAATTGTTGCTGTAAGTTTTATTTTTGCTGAATCACCCAAAACAGTGTTATCAGTAATCGTAAGTGTGACTGTACCAGCACCAGAGGCTGTATCAACAATACTGACAGGTTGACCAACAACACCAGTTCCATCACCAGCAGTAAGAATAGTCATAACATAATCTGCTTCTGCAAGAGTAACAAATGTTTCGTTAGAACTAGCATTAAAACTAACCGCACCAGAAGCATTTGTTGTACCAATAAACTGTCTACGAACAGTATATTGTGTATCCGTTACACCAGAATTATTAGTAGTTAGAAGTGTTTTAATAACTTGTTTTGGAAGCTTTTCTAATGCATTATTTTTATCAGCATCAGTAAGTCTTGCAAGCAAAACATCTTCCAAGTTAGTGCCACCAGTGTTAGCATTATCATCACCAGTTTCACCACCACCAGATTTGGAATCTGCATTTGCACCACCAGCATCTGTTCCGTCTAATGTTAAATTATTAATCTCACTTTTTCTGCGAAGTGGCGGTAGTAAGACAGCATCAGCAGTAAAATTTTCAGCGGCAGTTGAACCAGTATCTTCCATAAAGAAAGACCGAACCTGATCAAAAGTAAATGTCGTTTCAACAGAGCCGCTGACTGATGTAATAGTAAGATCAGTATTACCCGAATCTTCTACTATTTGTCCTGTCTCTGAAGAATCAGATACTAAAAGTTTTTCTCCACTTGTAAAAATTCCAGATTCTTTTATGAGAACTACTCTTGTTCCAGATGTAGTTACTTGATCGCTTACAACATAACCAACTGCACCAGAGTCATTACCTTCTACTCGTACACCTTGAGCATGATTTACAACAAGAGTAGGACTTGGAGTACCGCTGAGAGTAAGATAAGTAAACATCTTAATATCCCAGAGATACAACTTATATTGTGCATCGGTTTGACCAACTGTACCAGAAGAATATTCTATTGCTCTTGCACGAGCTTCACCAATTACATTATTTCCTGTAAAATCATTGGCAGAGCCCCTAGTAGCATTAGAATCTGAATAAAGATGTATAGTTTTATAAGCAGTGTTCTCACCAGAAATTGTAGAGATGTCAGGTGAACCATACAAATTATTTACAAGTACAAAGTTACCAAGATTAGCTAATGTTTGTCCAGCATTTACTGTTTCAAAATCTCTTGCCTTTTTTATATCTTTATAAGTTGGGCCAATTTTTTCAATTTCAAAACCTTTTACATAAGCTTTTCCTGTACTTATTTCTGCTGTAAGAAAAGTATTAGTAGCAGTATTATTATCATCTGTTGTATCACCAGCATCATATATTCCTGGCAAATCATTTAATTCAACTGCTTCGCTCATCTTAATATGAAAAGGTATTGTAGTATAATCACCAGACTCGTCAAAAGTTCTTCGGGCCAAGGTATCTTCTAATATCTGATATTCCGTTCTGTCAACTTTAGATAATATAATACCTTGTTTTATATTCATCAATTCAATAAAATTACTATCGGCAGTAGAATCTCTTGCAATTTTTGCAAGAGCTAAAGTATATTTTAAACGATGAGCACCCTTTGCAGCATAGTTTGTTGAACCAGTTGCATTATCCAAAAGAGAACTGTCATCTTCTGGCGTAACTAAAGTTTCTGTAACCGTAAATCCAACACGATAAGAAGGAACATTGTTATATTTGTCAAGTACAAGAGTTTCTGCTGAACACTCTACAAAATGACCACGAATATAATACACTCCCTCTTCAACTGATACCGCAGCTCCCTGAGCAGATGCAGGCCCAGTTGAACCTGTAATATTTGCAGTGCTTGATCCAGCAGCAATACTGTATGCTGAAGTAAATGTTGTAGCAGATGCAGCATTTGCAGAATATGCTGTTGTATGTGTTACTCCATAATTTGCAGATATATTTTCTCCATCAGCAAAAATATTTGTTTCACCATCCGTACCACTAGCAATATATCTCAAAAATAATGTTGGTTGATCTGTAGTGGTTGCAGCAACATAGCCAATCACAGTCGCAGTAACACCAGTAGTAGCACCTGTAACTGTTACAGGTGTTGTCGCACTATAATATTGAGAAGGATCAACTGATTCTCCAGCAAAAGTAGATGCTAATTTGAGAGAAAAATATCGCCTGTTAAATGATACAGCGCCAGGAATAACCTGAGCACCTTCTTTAAATATATGACTTCCATGTTGCGAAATCTGATTTTGAAGCGCAGATTGTAACTGTGTTAGTTCTCTTGCCTGAATTGCAAACCCAGGCCGAAAGAGTGTTCTAACAAAATTATCTGAACTATCGAAATCGTCATAGTATGGTGCAACATTAAGGTCTGTTTTTTGAGCCATACTCTAAAACTCCACTATAATCTTTATATCTTCAGTTTGGTCTGTTGCCCGACTGATAGGTTTTCTATTTTCTTGATAAATTATATCTCCACTGTCGGGTTGAAGTTCTGGATTTGCATATCCATCAGTAAATGTGATAGTATTTCCATTTGCAAGTGTTACAGCAGAATCAGCAGTTGAGTCTGGTGTTCCTACAGCAGACGAACTTGCACCTGTAACTGCATTTGAACCAGAGAAAGCAGTATTTGAACCTGTTGCACTGACTGTTCCATAGTCTGCATATCTCTCTTGCTGATAATAAAGAATGCCGAGAGTACTGTCCCACTCAACTACCTTACCAATCGCACCAGTAGATGCCTGTGAGATTTTTTCATCAGCAGTATATGTTCCTGACTGTGAAGTAAGTTTTAATGCAGACACTTGACGGTGCGTTGTCGCAGATGCTACCGTAGTAGTACCGTAAGTTGTGGGGTCTACCACAAGACCAATATTTCTAAAATCGTTTCCGGCAAGAATATCATCAGCTTCTGCGCCCGTGAGTGTTGCTCTCATCATAACATAATGACCACCCAACTCTTTTACTGCATCATATCCATGTCCACTTTTAGGACTGATTACAACGGATACTGCACCACCACTACCACTTCCCATAGAGGAAGAAGTTGAAAGTCCATTGTCCGAAAAAGTATAATCTGATCCTAGATTAACTGTTCCATATGTATATCCAGCACCACCGTCATGAATTGTTGTATCTGTGCCAGCAGTCAATCCAAAAGAAGCAATTGCACCGCCACTTACAGTAATTCGTACAATTCCACCAGAAGACGTTCCCTGACTTGTACCGTCACCATATATTGCGGCATAATATGTTCCGTTTGTATATCCCGAACCGGCCGTGATAATTAAACTTTCAATCTTACCATCTGAAGCAGCTGCACTTACCGTACTATCTGTTGCAACTGGCATAAAGTCTGGAGTCAAATACTTTGTAGAATCTGATGCTGTAATCGTGTACATATACTTCAATGTATATCCACCAAGAACAAATGGCGAAGTTGATGTAGAAGTAGGTTCTGAACCAGAATATGCACTTCCATCATTATTATCTAATACCTTGTATACCCTATTGTCAGAAGTTCTAAAGTAGAATGTGGAATCATAAAGATTTGACGCACCTGATGTTGTAGTATTGGACGAGCTGATATTATGTTCATACATGTCATATGTCGTGCTGTTTGCCCAATCTCTACGAGGTATTGCGTATTGAATATTTGTAGAGTCAATCTTTTTTAATGCTGTCGTATGATCCCAAGTATAAAATTCTGTACCAACATCATCAGCTGGAGTGCCGGGAGAATCATCCGTTCCACCAGAAGTTGCCGCTGTGAAAGGTGTAGATTTACCAATCATCAGGTAATAGACATTTGCTGATGCTTCACTAAACGACTCGTAAAATTGAGTGGCATTGTGTTGTCTGAATTTTTCTGTTATAATTGCTGCCATTTTTTATGTCCTATGTTCTATTTATAAGAGAAACCAATGTTGGTAATGTCATTGTATTTTTTCCTTATTCTAATACAGGGAGTCTATTACTACTTAAAGCGTCTGATAGTTTCTTACCGAAGCCGGGAAATACTTCATCAGCAACTTCAGCAAGAACTTTTATTTTATGATTTGTCTGCCTGATGCTATCTATAATTAGACCATTTAATCCTTTAGTATCTACAAAATGATGTCCATTATCATTCATTGTAATAACACCAGAGTCATGTAAGATTTGTGCATTTTCTTCAATGAAATTACCAAATACTTTTGTTGCTTGATCTTTGTCTGTCATTGTTACATGTCGAAAGGCATCCAACAATGCAGTATCATCGTGTTCATCCCAATTAGATGCACTCGTAGTACCATCGTAATATACGTTTCCACTACCATCTACAGTCCAAGCAAAATTACCAGCTTCACCGTTCACACCCAAGACGTTAGCACCAGAGCCTATAGCACCAACATCAGAACCAGATTTCAGACCACCAGTTACGATTACCATCGCCGTACCATGATTAGCGCGAGTAGTACTTTCCTGTACTACGTTGCCCATTAACTGTAAACCGTAATATGTTTCGGCGAAACCCCTTATAATCGGGCCACCTTCAGTAGCATTATATTTTTTGATCGTCAAATAAGTATCTGTTTCAGCAACATTTGTCATACCATGAGCAATATCAGAAGATTTTAATGCAAAGATTTCATTGTCATATGAAGTTTGGTTTATTGTCAATCCAGAAGACATCTGAGCAGTAGCGTCATCATTGATGCAGACTTTTCGGTTCGTGGAATAAATAGGTCTACTTCCACCAACAGCAATACCTAATTCATCTGCCCCTACTCTAAATAATCCTGTATCTAAATCGCCAGAAAAAGCCAAACTAGGTTGAGCCACTGAACCAGTGTGTCCTAATACTACTTGAGGGGTATTAGAAGAAGAAGTTAAAAATAGGGCGGAAACTGACGATCCATTCTGAAAAATATCAAAAAACATTGTAGCATCTTCTGCTCCATCAACAACATTATCTATGTCTACTCTTATACCACCAAGCGTATCTTTTGTTCCGGCGTTATTCTCACCAGAAAACCTAATCGCACCAATATCATCTCCATCAGCAGGAGAACCAGAATTTCTATATAAATCTAGAATTGGGCCGTCGGCAGCACCAGCATCCGTACTTGTTATCGTTAGATTACCACCAGAACTCAATGACATTTTTGTAGTAGCTGCTTCACTCGCACCTGTCATAAAATCTAATTTTGTAGCATTACTGGATGAACTATGATCTCCTTCTGCAACAGCTTGGATAGCAGCAGAAACTAAAATTGCATCCGTACCTGTACCTTCGTCTGGAG
>VTLG01013441.1_pt1 | contig 15758 bp, 8 predicted proteins | sample 4694571 | NCBI WGS metagenome assembly VTLG01 (sample SAMN12604809, study PRJNA352737) | marine metagenome | biome: ENVO:00000447; feature: ENVO:00000209|ENVO:00000569|ENVO:01000036; material: ENVO:00002151; isolation source: viral sequences binned using virsorter ...
GTTTCCATTTCCAGAATCAGAACGATTATCTCCTCTAGCAAGATAACCACCTCTTCCTATGTGGTATCCACCTGGTATTTTTTTGCATTTCTTTTCTTCAAAGCAGTAATACTTACCTGGTGGGCATCTTTTAGTTGCTGCTTCTTCTATGAATTTGTTGAAGTCTTTCATGTTCATACTCTGGTTAAAACTTTGGATAATTTGAAAACTGTGGATAGGGATGTGGTAGGAGTTCCTCTCACTCTCACACTTCCAGAACTTATATCAGCATCAAATGTTGCTAGAGCAACACCTGTTCTGATTGTTCCGAACTCCATTATGTAGACTTGAGAACCATCATGCACAACATTTAAAGTAGTAACATGATAATTAGTTCCCTGTGTGATTTGTATCTGATACTGAGCAGATCTATATGTAGCAGCAGTAAAACTATCAATAGTAGATTGACTAGTTGTAGTGGTTGTTTGTGTTGCTGCTTCAAATGAAATAACTGGAGTTATACTTCCAGCACCAAGTTCGATTCCAGTTCTTGCTGTAACGACACCAATTGAATCTACAAAAGTAACATCATCATAAGTAACTGTTCCTGCACAGGATATATTACCTGTAACTTCTAAATTACCTGTAACTACATTTATAAGAGCCGTGCTTGCGATACCTACAAACTTAGTTCCATTTCTATCTGCATTATAAACTAATATTTTATCATTACCTGTTTCAATATCAAAATCAACGTCTGCGAGATCTGGAACGAATCCAGCACCACCGCCACCTATGACAGCAAGTTGCTGTTGAGTTCTATTGATGAATAATCTATAGTGATCTGCTAATGCTTTTAGATTAGGAAACTGTTTGTCTAGTGGAGCTAGAGGATCATCACCAGTTCCAACTGATTGTGTGTTTTCTGGTGGTTCATTTAACAAACCCTCTTGTATGGTTTCTATTTCATCCTTTGCTAGTTTTTGTTTCTGTCTTATATCTTCAACAAGAATCTTAAGTGAATCTAAACCTTTATTAAATTCTTCTCTGACATTCTTAATGTCTTCTTCATAATATTTGACTTTGGGTAGATTACTTATCTCCTCCGTAAGTGATTCAAAGTATCCAGCATATAAGTCTTTTGTATCTTCGTTGTTTTTATTAAACTTATCAATCTTTTCTTCAACGTTAAGTTTCAACAGATTATACTTACTCATAATCTGTTTCTTTAATAAGTTATCATCATTCTTGAATGCATGTTTGATATCAAGAATTCCTACAGCAGCAGTTCTTAGTTCCTCATATATTTTTTTCTTTGTTTCTGTGAAGTTTTCTGTTAGTTCTTTTATCTCTGTCTTAGATTCAAATCTCTTTACCTCAAGATCCTCAGATAGTTGTCTAACCTCTTCATTTATTTTATTTCTAACTGAATCTACATTATCTTTAGCCTTAATAAAATCATCATCAATTACACTAAATTGTTTTCCTATCCATGAAAAATCAGGAACCTCATTTACCTCGTTTACCCATTTAGGAAATACAGGAATAGATTCTTTAATTAGAACAATTTCATCTCTTATAGATGTTAAATCACCTTCATAGTGACGAATTTCTGGAAGACTCTTGAGACTACTTTCGAGACGTTCAATTTGGTCATCATAATACCGTATCTCTGGTATCTCCGCAGCGTTTGTACGTACTTCTTCCTTTAACTCATCAATTAATCCACATATTGCTGATATCTCTTCATCATATGTTCTTTGTTCAGGAACTTCAGGAATGCTTTCTCTTACTTCCTCTATCGTTGTAGATAACTCTGCTATCTGCTCATCGTAATATTTTATTTCTGGTATCTCTGGTATATCTTCTCTAACGTCATTTACTAGACGCACAAATTCTGTGTATTGTTCTTCAATAGAACATGGTGCAGTATCTACAGGTTCTTCTTTATCACTTTGTCTTATTGCGTCTGCTATCTCTTCCTCAGGCCTCGGAGGTTCTATAAACTCATCCACGGAGGGTAATTTTTCTTCAGTTATAAGGTCATCTACAGATGGTAATTCTGGATAGAATTCATCTATAGACGGTAGTTTCTCCGTCATGGTATGAGTAAAATATTACTTCGGGATTCCTCTCCCTGATTTATTTATCTTCTTTTTTACTCTGGGCTTTTAATAGTTTTGATAACTCAGATGTTGATCCTACAAACAATGCATTATTGACTGTTGATGGGCCTTTCACTTTCTCTTCTTCGTTAACCTCTTTTAGTTTCTTTTGAAGATCCATCAACTTATCAGTTGCATCAGCAACGTTCTTTATTAATTGACCTGCAACCTCATATGCTCTTGGCATTTCACTTTCTTGAGCAAGTTCAAGAATACCATTGATTGCTTCTTGACCTTTCTCTATTATACTATAGAGATTGCCACGAGTATACTCATAATCTTTACTGATATGATCAGCACTTGGTTTTTCTTTCTTTTGGATTTTTTCAATTTCTGCAGGAACAATATTTGTTTCTACATTGAAAGCATCATCTAATCCGTCGGTTTTCATGAGTAAGATCCGTCAAATCCAAAGTCATCACCAAGTTCGATGATATTACTATCCTCTCTTGCGGTATAATCAATACCCTTGACTCCAGTTCCTCTAACGTGTGCTTTAGCGATTGTGCTATCTTGACCTCTCTTAACATTAAGTTTATTACCAGTGATTTTGGTAACTTTCATCTCTTCACCCTCAACATCAATAAACTTGTTAACTGTAATCTTAGTTCCGTCAGCTACATTAATTGTTTCTTGTGATGCGTCTATATCTTCACTTACAGTTGTTACAACATCATCAGTGTAATCCTTAAGTGCTCTTGGTTTAACTGAGAATGTAACATCTCTCTGTGTGCTTTGTGATCCACCAGCAAGATAACGAACAGATGCAGTCTTGATAATATCTTTGGATGCAGATGTGACAGGGCCAAATAGATATGTTTTTGCAGTAAATCTTAAAGTATAAAGTAAAACTCTACGAGAAGTAAAATCTCCTTCATACTGGTCATCCATTGTAATGTTTTCTAATACAACTGGAACGTCTTTCTTTTCATTTATCAAACTTACAAGATTAATTGTTAGATTGTATTGTGGTTGAAAAAATGGTAATATCTGTTCTACTAATTGTAATGCATCATCATTTAGTTTACACATAATAGCGAGTTCAAATTGCATATTATATGGAACTGGCATGAATACCTTTTTAATATCTGTTCCGTCGTCTGGATTCTTAACTGCTATTGTTTGAGTTGTTGTTACCTTTCTAGATGAGTCATATGTAAGACCAGTAAACTCAAAAGACATTCTAGGTAAACTGATTTGAGTTGCTTGACTTAAGTTTGGTGCTTGCTCTAATCTTGCTAAAAACTTTTGTGTTGGGCCATATGCTAATGGAACTTTTACAGTAGATCCCTCTTGCTTAATAGTAAGACCATTAAACAGTGTTCCAAAACTGATAATTGTTTTTCTTAGGATTTCGTTGTAAAAATACTCAAACATTGTTATAACCTGTTACATATATTTATGGTGTTCCAAATGGATTGTTTTCTGAGAAGTCTAAAATAGCATCTGCCTGTAATTCAAACTCATCATTTTCACCATATCCATCATCAAAATTAGTTAGATCAATCAATCTAATTAAGTGTGATGCACCTGAAGATGATCCTGTAATTGTTTCTCCAGTTCTGAATGTTCCTGTGATATTATATATCTCTAATTCATTTGTAGTTGCATCCCATGTTCTAATTCTTGCTGTAGCACCACTTGTTCCACCAGTGATTGTTTCATTAAATGAATAGTTCCCTGAACCAGTGCTACCTGGTGATGCGATAGAAATGGTGGGTGCTACCGTGTAGCCTACACCAGCATTCCTGATGTGTATAGCAGAGATTGTTCCAGCAGCACTAACAACTGCAGTCGCAGCAGCAGATACTGTTGATAATCCTGTGAATGTAATAGTTGGTGATGTAGTATATCCTGAACCACCTGAAGTTATTGTAACAATACCGACTACACCATTCTCTATCTTAGAAGTTGCAGCAACACCTGCTCCATCACCAATAACAGATACTACAGGATTACTTGTATATCCGAAGCCAGGATTCACTAAGTCAATAAACTGAACAACAGATTTCTTACTATCACTAATATTACCTTCAATAGCGATTCCACTTAATAATTTAGATGTAGCAATACCAGTTAATCCTCCAGATGGTGCAGATGATATTGCAACTCGTGGTGCAAACGTAAATCCTTTACCTCTATTTGTAATGAATATCTGTTGAATACCACCATTGATAATTCCTACTGATGCAGTTGCTTGTGCAGCAGTTCCGACAAGAGTTAGTTTCTGTGTTCCAGCAGCACCAATAAGAATTTCTTCACCATCTGCTCCTTCTATGCCTTCTAAAGTATCATCTATTTCATCAACACCTGTATCAATAACTTCATCCTCATAACGGAATAGTTCACAAGTCAATTTATAAACATAGTTCTCTCTTAGTTGATAGAATGGTTTCTCATGTTCTACATATTTGATTTCAAACAAACGATCACCTAGTGGAAAATAAATTAAGTCTCCCTCTTTCGGTCTTGTAGAGAGTTTAACATTAGATTCATTTTTCATTAGGGGAGATATGTAAGTTTCAAATCTCTCTCTTGATATAATTAATGTTACTTCGTTAGTTGCCTGTATACCAAACTTTGATAGTGTTGATGGCATATCATCGTAACCATCAAAGTTATCAATATATGCCTCTATAGGATACGCATCATCAAATTTAGATTGAACTACTTCTTTTAATATGGATTTCTCAGTTAAATATTTTCTTGGCATATAATGAACATCCACACCGTACATTCTCAATTGCTCGTTAATCAAAGACTGAACGAGACTTTGTTCACCAGAGGAACCTTGCTGAAAAAACGGATTTAGTGCCATTATATTAACCTATGAAGTCAAGAGGTGGTAATTCGTAAGTGCTAGACATTTGCTCTCTGATGATTGTTATATCATTGATTGCATCATCATAGATTTGTCTACCATTTAATTCGACTCCACCAGGTAATTTAACTCCTTGAAATTTCATTAAGTTTTGACCCCACTGCTTTTTAAGATGTGCAGTAAAATATCTTTTTAAAAATGAATCATTAAAAACTCTTGCATAATCATTAGGATCCAATGTTCTATAACAATCCACTACAAGAAATTCACCAGCAGTAATACTAGCCCAATCAATATCAAGATACAATCTATCCTGTCTTTTATTAAATCTAATTTGTTTTTGTGTTGTTAATAGAAAATTTATATCCTCAAGATATGTCTTTGTCATTGCATAGGTCAACAATTCAGTTGATCCATAATAATATATGTCATTCAAAAATAACTGATATTTTAAACTAAACATACCACTTGCCATTCTATTAGATCCGTCAAAATGAAAGACCTTTGTGATACCAAGAATATCTGGTGGCACTTGTAAATAATTTGATGTTTCATTGAAACTAAATGAAACGGTTTGACCATCAATTGTTGATGTTGCTGTTTGTGTAGTGATACCTACATTATCAGTATTTCCCCCTCTTGATCTTCCTCTTTTTATATCATCTTCAGTAATTTCATATTTTAAAAATGTTGGATATACACCATCAAAATGACGTTCTTGAAAGTATTGAATAGCATCATCCAATATGTCCTCAACTTGCTCATCTGCAACGTTGATTTCCAATACTGGTGCACCTAACTGCCTTTTAGCGTAGGTAATTAATTCTGATCGGGTGGATGGTTGAGCCATTTATACTATACCTCTATCATATTTATATTGCTGATGAAATACCTGGTCGAACCAAGATTGTTCCATCTACGATCTTATAGAAAGTGGCTCCAGAACTGACAATAACATCATATACATATCTACCCTCACTTAAAGTTCTTGTAGCAGTTGATCCTAATGAAATTGTAATCTTTCCTGCAGTAGCACTGGTAGTGTCAATACCAACAGAGAAAGTTGCTACAGGGAAACCAGTTGATCCAATAGAAACACTTTTTGTCATCTGAGAAGATCCTGTCCACCCAGTGGTTGTGGCAATACCAACTGCATTAGTTGTTGAAAAATTAAATCCAGTGTTAGAGGTATCTACTACTTCAAATGTTCCTGTAAAGTTAGCACCACCATTCATAACAAAATTACAGGGATATGCTACACCTGCTTCTGGATCAAACGTAATTTTTTTATTTGCCATTGACTAACTCCTTTAATAGAGATTTGATCTCATTCATTTCATTTTTTAAACTAGCAAGGTCTTGCTCAACAGATAAAGATTTTTCTTTTTCAAGTTTACGTCTCTTACGTTGAGAAATATACTGTTCATATGCACTTGAATTGGTATTAATAATTTGATTAGTTTTTGGATCTCTAACCAAATCATTATTACCTTCAACTGGGATGTAATTTGACATTATGCTAAAGTGATAACTCTTAAATCAGATACTCTTGGAACATAAGTTTGATTTGTTGATGTAAGAATAAATTTAAATCTATAATACTTGAATTCTGGAAGATCATCTATGTTAAATTCATACTCTTTAAATGTCACTTCATTACTTTTAAATCCACCAACATCAGTTTTAGGAATGAGTCTATCAGGTAAACCATCACTTTCAGCAGAATCAATTATTTGACCATTATTATCTAAATTTTTATAGCCAGGGAATGGTTCAAATATTGGATCAAAGTTAGGAGTAGAACTAATTGCGTAAAATGCTCTTATATCAGAGAATTCGTTAATATGTGCACTAAGTAATACTTTCATTGATGAAGCAGAATTTGCTAAAGTATTTTCTCTAGAAACATATTGACATGCTGTTGGATCTTCAAGTAATGAATTAACTCTAGAATCCTCTTTATAGTTTGTAATAGGAGCATCAACTCTATTAGAAATTAAGATCGCACTCATCCTTTGTAAATCTACAAGAGGGGATAAATTAGGATTACTTGTTTCTAGTGTTAATGTCATGTTAAAAGATCTATCACCAGAGAAATTTTGAGTTACTGAATTATTTGTTTCATTAATTCTAGATGCAATCATTCTAGGAGAATTTAAATAATTTGATTTATTTAAAGTTACAGGTTCACTTCCCTTATCTAAGAAAGGTAAATCAGAACCTTGACCCAATCCGTTACCAAGACTCGCTGCAGATATTGTTTTCATTTCAGCAGATATTGTAGTGCCAGGAACGGTCACATTAGCAATATTTGGTGAGATAATTTGGAAAGGAATATTTTGTGTTGCATGTGTTTTATATCCACCAGTTGATTTAGTTTCATTCAAGTATAATTTAGGATTACTTGCTGCACTTGATGCACTCTGCCTATTCAACGCTGCAAATGGCAAACCAGTTTGTGCCGTGGTCAACTCTCCAGTATCAACCTTAAGAGTATAACTATCAAATGTGATTGGATTTGGATCTCTATCAGTGATCTCACTTAATAAATGAGTTCTATTAATTCTTGCTAGAGAGACACCACCTAGTTCATACTTACGAACAGGAGTTCCTTTAATATATCCTTGTGAGTTATTTCCTCTAGTTATTCCAGTAATCGATCCACCAGAAGCACCAGTATACTGTAATACTTCATCACCAATTTGTATTAGGCCTGGATTTGTTGCTCCAACAGCAACGTTTTCAAAAGTGGTAAAGTTATCAGTGCTAACAACAGATATTGTTGAAGTTGAAGTTGAATTATAAGGTAATGATAATTTTGTTGGAATCACATCAGACTCAACTCCAGAGAGTGTTACTCTGTTTGTTTCATGATGCATACCATGATTTCTATGATCAACTGTGAAATGCAATCCATCACTTATTTCTGTAATTTTCTTTAATGTGGTAATTCTAGCATGAGTATTAGAAGCACCAACTGTTGTGTTTAATGACGTTGTTAATCCAGTAATTGGATGTGTATATGTCATTCTTCCATTAAGAGCAAAATCTCCTTGAACATTATCTAATATTAATTCTTCTGTGCTACCAATTGAAACAATAGAAAGTCTTGCATTTCTACCAGATACAACAGTTCCATCTGATGCGGTTATTGTTCCTATACCGAGAACATCACCTCTTTGGAATCCACTACCAGAAGACCTGATTGTTGCTATAGCCACAACACCATCAGTCACTCTTATATCCGCAGTCATGAAATCACCACCAGCAGTTACATTAGAGAGAGCGACTCCAACATAATCAAATGTTCCAGATGCAGGAGTAAATCCTAAACCTGCATTTACAATACCCATGTTACCAGTTCCTATGCCAGCACTACCTACAAAGTCACCACTTGCATTTGATGCAGCTGCATAAGTGTTATCTCCATCATTAAATCCTAATTGATTAACTGTATTACCTAAAGTAAGAACAGTATCTGCCAAGGAAGTTCCAATACCAACTCTAATTCGTTTTGAATTAATATTAACAGAGTTTGGCATTAATTTAGCAACTTGTTGATTACCTTCAGATAGAATAGGATTATAGATCTCCATAGATCCACTAGTTTCAAATACTGCTTTATTAATTACAAATTTAAGATCTTCCCATTGTGAAGCATCCCAAGTAGAAGCGTTTTGTGATTTGAATAGTGATCCCAAATATGGTTGTTGAGATATAAATTCATCGGTCAGTAGATCAGATTCTCCAACTCTTGATATGAACACACTGTATTTGGTTGACCATGATGCTAAACATATCGCATATTCTGTATTATCTCCTTCAAGATATACAGGTGCTTCAAAATTAAATCTGGTTGCAACAGTTCCATTTGTTGATGTATTAATCTTATCTGGTGATAATATTATTTCAGAGAATGGTAGTATTTTTTGTGTTGGAACTCCACCTTCCATTGTTCTAAGTTGGAATGTCATTGGAATATCCATGTCATCCTTACTCTGGAAATAAACATCACAACTGGTGACAAATATACCACCACTTTCAGTAACTTGGAAAGATTGTGCTAATGGATCATACCAAACATCTCTACTAGTTGTATTTGAAGAACTACTAATAGCTTCTGTTTTTATAACTTCAGATGACCTTAGTGATCTCACTTCTCTTTCTTCAAAAGTTGGTTTAGTTTGAAGAACCGCATTTCGAGTAGAAACAATATTTTCTTGAACTGTTTCTAAAGTTCCAGCAGCAGTATAGTTATCCTCACCAAACGTATCAGTGTTTTCTTGATCATTAGTATTGTTGTCAATAATTGTAAATGTTTTTGTTCCAGTTTCAAATTTAGGATGATTACCACTATTTGGATTTGGAATATAGAAACTACCAACTAAATTAGCACCAAGATCAGAAATTAATCTTACATTAGTTATTTTTGCTTCAGCACCAAACTGACCTCTTAATAACATTCCAGTTTTAACGTATCCATAATAGTCTCCCTGAACTTGATCACTCAGTGATTTTGTATCAACGTTTAATATAGTGGAAGTTGATGAATATGTTGAAGGCATATTTGTAGCACCGCCACTTGTGGATGCAAGTTGAACTGTACCTGGTGTTCCTAAGAATGTTTCAAGACCAGTCGCACCAACTTGAGAAATATATGGATTTTTTGCATAAACAGCAGTCGGAGCATTATATGGGCCTTCTCTATGATTTGCTTGTGCTACTCTAAATCTAATTGCTGGTTCATCTGTTCCTTCTGAGGGAACACCAGAACCTGACATTGTTGCATGAACCATTTCTCCAACTTGGAAAGTTCCATTAACCATTTCTATTTCAAGTAATTTTGGAGTGCAATATTGTGATACATTAACACCATCAAAGAATGGATATAATTGTGTAAGTGGTTTACATTTTGTGACTCTAAATTCTACGTTTCTTGAACGCATAGTCATAATAATATCACGACTTACAACTCTGTCTCCAAGTGATTCATTATCAAATTGTTCTGTAACAACTTTTCTTGTTCCAGTTCTAGTTTGTTCATGAATATCAAATGTATCACGAACAGTATCTTCAAAAGTAGTTGTTGTGGTTGTATCATGCATTTTTGAGTGGTTAACACTTCTACCACCATTAATCCAACCTGCTTTGATAATCTCTTCTGTAGTGGTTGTACTTGTTTCTTGTCGTTGTTGTTTGCGATCTGCTGTTCTTTGACCACTCCAGTTTGTTTCCCAACCATTCCACTGTGTTGGAGCCATTCCTGTTTGTGGATCAACTCCAAACTCCTGCATTGCTTGTGCCATAACACCAGCAAAATTACCTTCTTGTTGAATTATTTTTGCTTCAAGTCTTGCTGTGTCTGTCCATGTATCTGACGATGGAGTTAACTTAACAGTTGCTTGCCAGAAACTAACCAAGAATGGTGTAACACTTTCTGTTCTAGTAGCGAATTGTTGACTTAACCACTCAGTTTCAGTATAAGCAAGTGTAACAACATCACTTTGTTTTGTTATATTTGTTCCCTCTGCTTCAAGGAAAGAACGGTCAGCTCCAGCATCAACACCTTCAACAGGGCCAGGCATTAAATCTACAGAGGTGCAATAATGTTGTGGTCTAAATTCATTATTAGATGGGTCTAAACTACATTTTACTTTAAAACCATTAGTTTCTTGTGGCCCAAGAGTTGTAAAATTATCAACAAAGAAACCAGATTTAAATTTATTTAATCCGTCAGCATCAGGAACAAATAAATTTTGAGTCTGCGTTTCTAGCATAGACAGTGATGTGTAATATTCAAGATTTCTAATTCTATCTTCTAAATCTCCAATATCTTGCATTCTATATCTCTTATACTTCATGAAATCTATTTTGGCCTGTCTAGGTTCAAAAAGATATGGTGGTAAAGTAATAGTTGCAATTTCTAATGCATCATCAACTTCAGTTGGTGTTTCTCTTTTTTCTGATGGATCTCCATACTTAATTTGAAATTTTCCAGTTTTATCTAGAAAAATTCTATCCTTTCTTCCAACAAAATGAGAGAAAGAAAGATTGATTGATTCGTCAGATGCTAATATATTCGCAGCAGAACTTCCTGAAGCGGTAAATGATCTACCTTTAAATTCAAACGGAGATCTTACATTTTCAAGAACCGTATAAGTATCTACTTTTGGTCTTATATCAAGAGTATCAGTTACATATTCACCGTTAATCATTGGGATTTCTGTAGAATAATCAAAACTATCATATGAATTTTTTACAGTTATATCACCCTCGTCAGTTGAATCATAAAATCCATTTTTGAAATATATCTTTAATTGTCTCTTAGGTGCTTTTGCATTTGATCTTCTGGTAATGAAACCATAATCGTAAAAAGTGCTTTTTTGACCTGTAGTAAAGGTATAATTTGAAGATATATTTCGACTAGGATTATCTAAAGTGGTTATTAAACCTTGAATAGTTGTTTCTTCAAATTGTATAACTTCACCCTCTTCAAATGCTGTTTCATTTTTAGTGATATATGTAATCTGATTATCAGATACGATTTCAGCAACAACAGCTACAGCACCACTACCTTGACCCATAATCTTTTCACCTATGATTAAATCAGTTGCCTTTCCAGAAGGCCCATTCAAAGATGCTACTGTCATCTTAGGTGCGGATGCTTCAGATATATCGTTTGATTCGTAAATACCATGTATTCTTATAACATCTGCATTATTTAAAACTATTTTTTGATCTTGAACTCTCGTTCCTATTGGAAAATTACCAGTTGTTAATCCATCATTTAATGTTGTTCCACCAATACCAGACGCAGAATCTTTAGAGTAATTAACTACGATTGAATTTACACGATTCAATTTTTTTACTTTAGCAGTTGGTTTTGATTTTTGAAGAGTTGCAATTAATGTGCATCCTGTATCTGCTGCACCTAATCCTCTTATTTGTAAAACTGTACCACCTGAAGAAAAAGTAAACATTTCATCAGATAAAGCGACAGTTGTTCCATCTTCTCTCATGAAAACATATCTTTCCTCATCAAAAGGTAAGAATGTTTCATTTGTACCTGCAGTTACAGCAGAGGATAGTTGGCCCTCTCCAGTATTAGAGTTAGCGGTAACATTAACAGTAAATTGTTTTCTAATAGTTAAAGTAGAGCTTGAAAGATCAACATCTGAGATAAATGCTTTTGGCATTAACGCATATAATTTACTGTCAGTAGATCTCTCTAACGGGCTTGATATTAATGTTAAATCAGAAACTGTTGTTGGATTATTTGTGCCAGTTGAAGTTGGCAAACCACCACAAACACCAGTTACAGTTGAAACACCAGTTACAGTTATAGAACTTGTTCCCACTTCCGTAACTCTTGCAAAACTTGGATCATTATTTCCCAAACCAAATCTTAATATGTTACCAACTTTTAGAGAACTAGGGAATAACCCATTTGAACTTGTTATTGTGCTAAAACCTGTAGATCCATTTTTAGATGTAACTGATGCACTTCCAAAGTTAATAACTGGTTTTTGTAATACATCACCAGAAAAACTCTTAGCAGCACCAACCACACCAGGCCCAATAGATGCTGAAGGGCCACCATATATTGATTTTACATCTTGCATTCCATGAGTTGTTACCGCAGTTGCAACACGATTATTAGCAACTCCATTTATTTCATATGGTTCGTTTACTATAAACTTACCAGTAACATCATATACATCCAGAGAGGTACTATTTGTAACAGCATTAACTAAAAATCCTGTAGCACCACTATACTTTCCTTTAATTTGAGTTGGTATAGTAAATGTGTCTGGTTCATTTAAAGTAATTTTCGTAAATAATTGAACATCATAAAGCGATGTATCCCACTCATTTACAGCAGAGTTGGATGTTGAATATGAACCCGATTCTAAAGCAAAATCATAGACTCTAGCCATACCGATTTCACTTCCTGCAATTTTAAATGAATTATCACCACCTCTTTGATCTCTTAAACTAACAATATAAGTATTACCAATTCCAACTTCTGGTGCACCCTTAACATTATTAAGTCTTAATGTACTTCCTGTTTTATATGCAACTCCTTGATTCTCTAATGTTTTTGAAGTTCTTGTTTTTGGAGCATCAAGATATGTTGAACTAATAGTTTCTACTTCATATCCCTTTATAAATGCTTTACCTGGAGATACCTGATAAAGTGCAAGATCTTCATTTGCTAACTGCCCACCCTGAGTAAATTGACCTTCTTGATATACTCCATTATTGTCAATATTGTTATTCAAAGAGTCTCTCATAGTAACATTAAAACTCTTAATTACATAGTCACCAGACTCTGCATATGTTCTGCGAGCTAATTCATCTCTAATAAAACCATAATTAGTATTTTTAACTTGAGATCTTAATCTTCCATTTTCAATTACCGCTAATTCAACAAAATTAGAATCATTAAAATCATCTAACGGTTTAGCAAATAAACTAACCGATATTTTTAAACGATCAGCACCAGGTGCAGCGTAATTATTAAATCCTTTTGAATTATCTGCTAGTGTTTCATCCTCATCAGCGTTGATGATATCCTCATCAATTCTTAAACCAATTCTTGCACTTGGGCTATTATCATACTGTGATAATATGATAGTTTCATCTTCAACCTGAACAAAATTACCTCTAATAAAATAAACTCCATTAGATATTGAAAAAGATGCAGCAGTTGATGTTGCATTATTTGCAATACAAGAGGCAAATGCTTCTCCAGATGGTATAAAAGCATTATTTTGAGGCCCTGATGTAATATCAGTATCTGCTATTAGCAACTCACCATCAGCAAAAACTTTAATTGTGCTATCTTCAATACCAGAAGACATGTAAGAAATATAAAGTGTTAAGTTACCATTCTCACTATTCTCAGACATGAGAATTTGTTTAATTATCGCAGTTACACCAGTGGTTGCACCAATTATCTTTCTGTCAATTAACTGATCAATATAAAATTCTACAGGAACTCCTAAATGTGTATTATTTAATTCTACAGCGTAATACTCAGTAGAATACGCAGTGTTACCTGGTATTACTTTTGCACCCTCTTTAAAGAAATGTTGACCAAATTTTTCAATTTGATTCTGTAATATAGACTGAAGACCTGTTAATTCTCTTGCTTGTACAGGATAACCAGGCTTGAAAAGAATCTTTTGATAATTGTCACTCGGATCAAAATCATCAAAATATGGTGAAACATTAAGGTTGGTTTGCTGGGCCATAGTTAGTTAGAACTGTAATATTATTTTGACATCTTCTTTTTGATTGGAAGATCGTGTAATTGATGGTCTGTGATCAACATAAATCATATTTCCAGAATACTTATCAACCTCTGGATTAGAAACTCCCTTAGTAAATGATTGACCGAGGTAGTATGTTCTATTATTTAGAGTGGTAGAAAGACCTGAGAATGATGTGCTAATTGATAAATTAGAACTACCACCCACAATAGTCACATTTCCACCAGCTGCTGGTTCAGAAGTGAATCTTGTGGTGTTATAACTTGGCACGTTTGCGTCTAGGTGAGTAGGTGTTAACGCTGTGCTGATACCACTTGATCCTGCAGTAGCAAAACCAGCAATGGTTCTATCCTGCCAATATTTTAAAACACCCGTTGTCTGATCATAAGAAATAACTCTTCCAACGGCAGTTTCACCCGTTCCTACAGTTTGACTTATAAAGTCATCTGCTGTAAATGTCACAGAACTATATCCAGTTCCAGATAATCTTAGAGCATACGCAGCACTTGCTTTATCTAATGTAAGTATTTCATTAGAGTTAAATGCTTTAGGATTTTCTAAAATACCAATTCTGGCAAACTGGTTGCCCGTTATAAAGTCTGGGTTTTCAGCGTCATTTTCAATTCTTGCATACATCAGAGCGTTAGTTGCACCCAACTCTCTATAAATGTCTGCACCATGACCACCTGGTGGTGGAATAATAACATCAAGAACAGGTTGAGATGTTGGTGTTGGAATAGATCCAGCAGCTAAATCAACATTACCATATGTATATCCAAATCCCTCATTGGATACCGTAACACTCTCTATCTGAGCATCGTTATTAACAACAACGGTGCATTCTGCATTAAATCCATCACCTTTAATTGGAACTCTAGTATAAGTTTGGTTAGCAGTTCCTATACCAGTTCCTCTATTTTTAACAACAACAATCTTAATAGCACCATCTACTGCATTATTTTTTACAGATGCATCTGCAGCATTATCACCCCAATTTGCTGGAACTGGCATGAAGTCAGTAGAGTCAAATTTAATTAAATCTGCTGGTTTAATACTATATAAGTATTTCCAAATATATCCGTCTCCAGAAGTACCTGGTGTTCTTGGTTCCAAGTCGGTAAAAGTTGGTTCATCTAGAGATGGTTTACCATCAGGTGTTTCTGGTGTTGTTCCATTTTGCAAACAAATATAAACTCTAAAGTCACTATTAACAACAAAGTAGTTCGCAGTATATAATGATGTTCCACCAGAGTTTGGTGGTGCATTAGAAATGCTATAATCGTGTCTATAATAATCGTATGTTGTTCCTGAGTTCCAGTTTAGTTTTGGAACAATTTGCTTCACATCAGTGGATGTCACTCTTTTCACAGCAAGCATGGTATCATGATAATCGTTCATATTATCAAAATTATCAACTGGTGCTGGAGGATTTGAATCCCAATCACTCTGATATGCTGTTGGGTTTGGTAAACCTATGAAAGCATAGTAAGAATTAGCCGAAGTTGATACACCAGCAAC
>VTLG01015153.1_pt1 | contig 15757 bp, 23 predicted proteins | sample 4694571 | NCBI WGS metagenome assembly VTLG01 (sample SAMN12604809, study PRJNA352737) | marine metagenome | biome: ENVO:00000447; feature: ENVO:00000209|ENVO:00000569|ENVO:01000036; material: ENVO:00002151; isolation source: viral sequences binned using virsorter ...
CAACACTATCCGTACCAACAGGAAAGGTCTGCTTTAGAATCTTCTTGATAAGTTGCAGATGGTCATCGCCCTCTGACACGTTATCAGAAGATACCGGGTTAGTTTTTACAAGGCTGCTTATATAATTTCCTGTTTCTAGTGCCATGCCTTATTCCTCAAAAGTATCCTGATGTATTCATTACTCTCATTTCAGAGCCTGAATGCCTGTCTCTATCGTCCTGTTGCTGTAGGTCATTTATAACTTGACGTACACCCCTTTCCCATAACGGTACTCGCTCATCATTCATTAAGAATGGTTCGGCTTGAAGTAGCGTACCGTACAAGTAGAGGTCAGGCGCATTTAGTATTAACCAGTTTGTTTGCGTAGCATCGGCAAGCGCATCAAATGATTTGTAATAAGTCATGCTATAACCATAACCATCATCTGGTGTAGGACCAAATAGTATATTATCACCCACTATAGTATACGCATTGGGCTTACCATTGTTACTCCCAGCCCTTATCCTGTACATTATCTCAGGAGTAATGTATGCTAAGGACACTACTGGGCTAGTCGTTAGATGTATCTCCCGCATCTGGAGGTATCCAGTAGGAAGAGCATCCTCTTTCGATCCGCTTGGTGTTGTGTCGGATACGGTAGTCTCCATAGCACGAAGACGCAACGTTCTATTGAATGTTGCTTCTGCTAAGGACACAAACTCCGGTATCCGGTCAGTCAGGTCATCCCTGTCTAACCAGTTAGCTACAGCAGTCTGTAAAGTGCTGTAAGTGTTTATAGCCATTATCTGCTCAGTTCAGTAATATAAACCGATGCTGTGCCTGTACCAGTTATAGCTGCACACTTATCCGCCTCACTGACAGTAAACCAGTAAGGGGTATTGGCTGCAAGAAACACGGAGGTTGCCACGGCTGCTGTAGGTGCAGTATCAAACTGTACGAAACATGCAGCAGTTGCTGTAACCATGACCACATTTACCTGCGTGGTAAACGCTGAAGTCAAGGTTGAACCACTTGTTGTGGTTGCAGATAGCGTATGCGTCTTTATAGGTCGCCAAACATTGCTAATATCAATCATATCATTCACCTATATGTTGGTGGGTGCTGTCTTAAAATACTTATAGTCGGGATTGTTTAGATAAGCAGCCAGTATCTTTGGGTCTTTCTGTATCTCCCCATCAGTTTCTGCCATCCATTTCTCCCACATAGTTGCAGGGATTGAAGCTGCATGATGCCATTCACCCATCTTGCCTAATGACAGCTTATCCCCATAGTCGTTATACTTTCTTTTGTTTACATCCAAGAGTGGATCAACTTTCTCTGTCGTGTTAAAGATAAACGTGCCTTCAATATCATCGAAGTGCATATCAGTCTCACGACCATTCTCTTTAGCCAGTGCAAACTTGTCAGACATAGCCAATGCCTCCTACCTTGGGCGCACCATCGGCTGGATCGTGATCTATATATGCCTTCTTTAACCACCCGATTGCATCAGTAGGCTCTTTAGGCTTTGCTTTAGCTTTGGGTGGCTTACCCTTCAGCATTCGCTTTGCTGACTTCTCAAGTTCCTTGTCCATTTATGCTCCGTTAAGGCTTACGGCTACCTTACTTACCAAGTTAAAATTACCAGATACGCTTATACGCTCCTTATCTACCCAGAATGGATGTACCATATGATCTAAAGTAGCAGGAAACAACAATATAAGATTATTTTCAGGCACAACATTCCACATACTTACGCTTAAAGGACTGATAGATTCGCCATATTTGAACACTATATGTCCTGCGTCTTGTACATTAGACTTTGCTTGTACCGTAAATATCTCTGGTGGTACATCTAAATATATAACAAAAGAAACTATACCACTGTGTTGATGTGGCGGATTATGATCGAACATTCTCTGGAAGTTTATCCAAAGACTGCTAATACCTATGTCTATGTCACCACCACCGGGAGCAAAGTTGATACGCTTTTCTCCATAGTGGTGTACCATAAAGTCAAACCACTTAAACAAATACTTCAGTAACTCAGGATACACCTCTTCTGTATAAGAGTCTTCGTACTCAAAAGACCCACCATTATACATGTTACCAGCTAGTTTTTCTCTGTAATCTCTATTCTTATCCCTTGCCTCTTTGCCAGCTTTTAGAAGGGAATCCCTCAGTTCATCCGATATAAAGTTTTGGTAGATACAAGGTCCAAATGGAAAGATTACTTTTCCGCCATGTTCGTCCTGAATGTTAGGACAGTTCGTTTCAAGTATTTTCATAAGGTCGGAGGGTGGGTTTCCCCACCCCCCTTTGTTACCCTACGCTTTGCAATCAGCAAGGATACCGCTGGAAGCCTCGTTTTTGGAAACAAGACCTGCTTCGTACAGAAGCATCTGTTTGGTTGAGTCACCAGTTTTGGCGAGATCAACGACAGACCAGTCTCTGAGAACACTCAATCCCCAGAAGTCCATGTCTAGGAAAAAGACATGTTCGGTGCTATCCAGATTGCGATCCGGTACGATTTTGAACGTACCAAAATCTGAAACGTACACGTCAACAGCATTTACTGCCGTTGCGGGTCCGCCAGATTTAGCGTCTACCCGCATTGGGTAGCCGGGACCAGCGTTAGAACTCAAGCCTGAGATAGCTTGCTTGATGGTTGCCGGACATAGGATCATGTCTGGGTTACCACCAGTGTTGTAGCAGTCCAAGATAACATTCTTGATGCCAGCTTCCGTGATGGAGGCAGTAGCAGTCGCTTCTGTCATCGTGTTCGTGCCGTTACCAGCAGACGCAGCAGGTGAACCGGACGTCGGGTTCATTGACACGTAGTTGGTTGCAAGCCATGAAGGTAGTCCAGCAGAGACTCTGGCAGTAGTTGAGTTACCAGCGTTACGAGCAACGTTGGCTGACAACATATCTTCCCAGTCTCTCTTCATCTGCTTACCACGTTTTGCCAGCTGATAAGCCTGATGTTTGCCGTGACCAGCATAGTTGACCGAGTCATCGGTGCCTGATGTTTGTACCACATACCGAGAAATCTGGCAGTAGTTACCCAAACGAGTAGGCAATGCCCTTGCTGTAGCAGCGGGAGAGTCGTCGCCTTCTATCTGACGGTTCGCAGCACCAGCTGTAATGGTGTCTGTTTGCCATTCAAAGAAAGTGTTTTCGGCTTTCTCACGGCTACACCCACTGAAAAATGGGGTATCCATAGGAGCAATATTGTAGATGACATCGGCTAACTGCTCACGAATCGCTACTGACGAATAAGTCAGTGATGTATTTGTGGCAATAGCCATAGTGTATCTCCTCTATTGAGGTTTAAGTAAATCCTCCAGCAACGAGGCAGCGTCATCGACGTGGCCTGTAGACCGAAGACGTTTCATTCCCTCTTTACGTCTGCTTACACTCGCATCTGCCTTGCCTCGCTTAGCCTTGGACTTCACAACCTTTGGCTTATTCTTAACCTTCTTAGCACGAACTTCATGCTGTTTCCGAGTTAAGTCTTCATAAGCCTTAGCTTGCATAAGTACAAGTATCGAGCGGTGATCTACCAACTGCGACAACTCTTCCTGAGTATAACCTTTGGATAAGGCAAACTCTGATAAAGATTTTGCTATCGCTCTTTGTGTATCAGGATCATTCCATTCTGGTAATATACTTACCATCTTGGCATGTTCTTCCTGTAACATCTGTTGGTGTTGCACCTGCATCTCCCGCTCTTGCTGTTGCTGAGCCTCTTGAGCCTTGACCTGCAACTGTTGAATACTCTCCTGAGCCTGACGATATTCATCACGCTTGGTTAAGTATTCTTCTTTGTCCTGACTCTTTAGAGTTTCCCAGTCAATGTTAGCGTATTGCTGGAGATGGGCATAGTTTGTGTCTATCGCTGTGGATAGAGCGTCAACGTATTGAGCACGCATCTGCTGAGTCTGAGCGACTTCTTGCTGCATCTGTTGAGCAGCAGCATCCATCTGTCTCTTGTATTCAGCTAACTGTTGCGTTTTTTGAGTATAATCCTGTTGGCGAGAGTAGCCTTTGATAAGTTCGTCTTCGGAGACTTCCACATCTTGTCCGTTTACCTTTACAGTATAGACCGTGGATTCCGACTCGTCCTCATCTTCAACTTCTTCTTCCTCGGATTCTTCAGATTCATCATCATCAACATCTTCAGATTCTGTTTCTTCGACTTCTTCAGTTTCTTCAGTTGTTTCATCAGATGCCTCTACGTCTTGAGTTTCTTCAGACGGTTGCTCCTCTTGGTCTGGCTGCTCTTTCGAGTCCAGTAATCCAAGGATTGCTTCTTGAGCAGCGACTACACCGCTGGGATCAAGATCGGGGTTTTGCGTTACAGCTTGGGGATTCGGTTGAGTATCCGCCATGTTCTACTCCTATAGTTGATATTCCTCAAGTTTCTTCGCCATCTCTCCAGTTTCGATAATGCTGGTTAGATGAAGGCGTATCCGTTCGAGGAGTCGTAAGGATAGCCAGAGGTTTTCTCTGGCCTCGGTATCGTGAATGCCTGTATGATCCCAAGCATCCGTGATATCTTTTGCAAGCGTGTCAAACGCTTCGTTTAATAGTTCATCAGAAAGTAATGCTTTTGCTCTTGCTTCTCTAAGTTCTTTATCCAATAGCTACACCTCTGCCTTGTTGAGACTCCAGATTTAACTCTGCAACTTTAAGTTGCGCGTCGACCTGTGCTTCGGCAGCTTCCTGTTGGATTTTCATTTGCTTAACTTGAACATCAGCAGCTTTAATTTCTAATTCTTTTTGTTTCAGTTGTAGTTCAGCCTGTTCCATCTCTTGTCGTGGATCGGGTTGATCTGGTATATTCTGTGGGTTGGTCAGGAAGTCGTCAACATTCTGGAAGCCCATGTTCTTTATGAGTGCTGCTCCCATGTTGTACATATTCTGCTCGTTGACAATCTTTAAGCCACCCCTCATCGCATCTCCGGCAAACTGTAACATCGTTGTCAAGTGCATGAGTTGCTGATCCCTGTTACCATTTCCTATTCCAACAGAAACAGTGCAGTCATACTGATCTTTCCACATGTCAGGACGTACAGGAACCCATTTGTTTCTAAGCATTATGACTCGCTGATGATCCTGATTCTTCAGTACGAGTTCATAAATATTTTTCATCAAGTCTTTAACACCAGTCTCTGCAAAGCATCTTGCAATCAACTCTACCCTTGACTGCGCTGCTGTCATCGTTGCAGCAACGGCAGTAGCTGTGGTATGAGATGTTAAAGCATTTTCATTTAGACCTTGGCTGAACTTGTTTACGCCACTTCTGGCTTCCCTGAGATTGTCAAGGTAGTCAAGCATTGAGAAGGACGCTTGCTCTAGCTGTGGGGTTGCCAAAGGCATAATGGCATTAGGAGATTTAACTCTGACTACACCACCCGGCCTCTGGGTTAGCAAATCATCTAGGTTTGCTTGACCTTCAAGGACAGCGTACCGACCGAAGTTCTGGTTGTACATATTGTCCATCAGATTTCGCATCAGGACACTCTTAATTTTTTGAATGTCCATAACAAGATCAGCTATGGATAGACCAAAGAACTTGTGTGGAATCTTTATAGGTGTAATACTTACGAATGGTATACGATCTATTTCTTCATTGGCTAAAACTTTCTGACCAACTGAACAGACCTTACGCAGTTCGGCAATGCCGTCACCATCGTAGTCAATCTGCATGAATGATTCATGCAGCCAGTAAGTTGTGAGACTTTCATCGTTAGAGACTACAGTGTTGTCACCCCAAGGTAATCCTTTAGAGTTGTCGTAATCGAAACGTGCAAGATCATTCTGGTAAACGTAGGAGTCTTCGCCACTACCCAACTCTGCTGGATCAAGGTCTTCATCCGGGTACATCTGACGCAACTCAGACAAAGTTTTTAGTACGCGATGACAGGTAAACCTAGCATCCTCAATCGCCTTAGCCTCCCTTGAGATAAGGAATTCTTCTGGAGGTACATTCTCTATCCTTACCTTACCAACATAAGCCTTACGGGAAATGACGACATCATGCTTTGCACCATAGTCATCAGCGTAAGGGGTATGCTCCATGACTTCAACATTAGGATTAAGTATGAGTGCATTGAACTCTTGTTCGTCAAGACCATTGTACTCTTCCCTGTTCTGGTCTTCGTACTCATCCCAGTAACATTTAACAATACCATTCTTTTGTAGGAGAGCATCAGTAAACCAACTGTACAGTATTTCCCAGCCGGGATTATCTCTGGTGAAAATATAGTTCACATAATCAGTAGCTTGCTGAGCAGCTTCTACATCTTCGGGTCCGTGCGGGTTGAACGTAACCATCTCATCACCTGCTGCGAACACTCTCATGAGGGAAGGCTTGATCCATTCAACGGTATCCATGACAGAAGAGTCCACATACTGACTTCTACCATCCACTTCGTTACCCAGAGGCATACCATAGTAGTAATCTAGTGCCTCTTCTCGCTGGTCATTGACGGTATCATGGTAACCAAGAGCGTCAGCTATCTCATTGTTGACTCTCTGGACTAATTCTTCGTCAGATATTTTTTTAGATGATGCCATAATTCTTGTACTGTATGTCGTTTGTCCACGTTGGGTCTTTGCCTGACACGGCAAACCGCTGTGATTGGAAGGCATAACGTGTCGCGGACATGATATCATCCCGTATTGCGACTACTTTACCACCTTTTCTGTGATACATTCTGAACTCTTCAAACCAGTCCGATAGGGTAGAAAACACCTTGAATTTACCGTTTTCCATGCTCTGGAGCATAGCCATAATGCCCTCTTCTATACTATTACCACCCTTGTTCTCGCCTAATGCGGGTGGATTAGTGAAGTGATCCAGCATTAAGTTACACCCTAGATTACGATACTGGTCAGCAAGACCAGGATTGCCCATAGAATCTCGTCTATTGCCATCATGGGGATAAGCAATGGGGATAAAATGTGGTCTGCCCCGTATAGCTTGAGCGTGAACCGTGGGTGACGCCTTAGACATCCTGTAACAGTCGTAGACATAGAACATATCCTCATCGCGATCAATAGCACCCCATACAACTGCTGTCGGATGATCCCAACCAAAGTCTATCGCTGCTATTCTAGGCCAATGATCCTCTATATGTATAGGATCAATCATTAAATTCTCTTCGTTGACAGGGAATATGAGGCCAGAACCTATAGAAGGCCTACCATATCGCCTCATCTCCCTCTCATGTGGACTATAACTGGAGAGAATCTGCTGCATAACACCTTCATCTAGGTGTCCTTTCTGTCCTCTAAGCGACATTACTGTCTCAGATGCGTCATCCCAAGTAGCATTTGTCAAGGATTGACCTGTCTGGAGGTTGTTCATGAAGGATGCAACAGTCTCTGTCATGCCCTGCTCTGGTGTAAAGGTCATATATACCATACCTTTACGGTCCAAAGTACGTGTAACAGCCTGTGAGTAGATGTCTCTACTGGGTTCTTCGTCTAACCATATGCAATCCACACTACGGCCTTGCCATTTCTCTACACCCATCTCATAGGCTTTGAAGAATAAAGAGGAGTTCCCACCGCTGACATGCTTTATTAGAGCAACAGATTTTGCGTTCGGTACGCCGGGTTTGCGTTCTGTCTTTATTATATAGCTTCTTGGAACCGTACCCGACCCAAATGCTTCTGGATCATCAGGGGAACCCAATAACTCATATTGTACAATGTCTCTAGTGGTTTCGTTGGAAACGCCACCTGCCCACGCTATAATGGGTTGATGATATACCCGCCCTTTCCACCAGTCTGGGTATAGCCCCGTCAGGTGATACGATAGTTCCGCACTTCCGCAGTAGGACTTCCCTATACGGTTAGCAGCCATGAGTAGACGCTGATTAGCTGTAGCGCCTGTTTCATGGAACTTTAGCTGATAAGGGTAGGGATCATAGGAATCTATCCTGTTGAATCGCTCCCGTTGCCTTAACTCCCGTAGAAGTTCTAAGGCTCTAGTGCTTGAGGAGGGCATTCAGTTCCCTTTCTATATCCTCTTTCGACATTGACTCTATGGTTGTTGTTTCGATTTTTTCGACTGGCTTGAGTCCAGCCCGGTCAAGGAGGTCTTTGACAGCGCCGAGTCTAACCGACTCTGACTCAGCCGATTCAGCCAGATCACTAAGCCAGCGTAAGCCAGCAGGTACTTTATCTGCAAGTAGTTTCTGAGTTGCTTCGCGTATTTCATTTGAGAACTGTGCCTTTAGTTGTGAGCCTTTTACCTTGGCTGTCTTTTCAGAATAACCCGCATGGATAGCTGACTGCGTGGCATTGCCAGTCAGTACATAATGTTCAATGAATTTATCTTGTAGTATTGTCATTACCTGTAACCTTCAAATCCGCTCATACCTTCGTAACCACCTTGGTAACCGCTACCAGCTTCAGCTATGTTAGCAAAACTATCTACTTGGGTAGCAACATCAATCAATCCAGCAGGTATCGAAGCACCCTCTTGTTGGTAAGCCCTGCTAGCCATAAAGTCTTTCAGTGCTTGACGTGCGGAAGCCTGCTGATCTCTGTGCGCTTTTTCTGCTGCTGCTATCTGAGCCTCTATCTCTGCTTGTGTTGGTCCTGCTGGGGCTGCTGGCATAGCATCCTGTCGTGGTGCCATAGCTGATGCTGCTACATGAGCATCTACTGCTGCTTGTTCTTGTCGCTGCCTATCCGCAACTTCCTGTACCATCTGAGCATTTATTACATCCTGCTGAACTGGTGCAGATACTGGGGCTGCTACTTGTGCTGGGACAGAACCTAAAGAAGCTACTTGAGTTCCTGTGCCAAAAACATTAGGATCAGGATTTGTTAGTGCTGACTGAAATGCTGCCTGTATTTGTGCGTTGTAATCATTTATCGTATCTTGTGCTGAGATATTTGGGTCTGCTAATGCTGAACTTGCATTTAGACCGGGGATCGTTGGATCGCCACCCGTATAAGCTGGTTGCTGCGTTACATCAGAGGCTAATACCGATTGAGCATGTGCTTCATTTAACGCATCCAAAGCCTGTAATTCACTCAATCTTGCCTCGTCAAACTGCGCTTGTTGGTCAGCAGCATATTTTTCAGCATATCCCGGAGTATCAAGGAATGGATCACCTGCATTTGGAGAGTACAACCCAAGATTTAATCCTATAGCAGCAGGAGTGCTTAAACTTCGTATGAGACCTCTAAGAGCAGCACCCGTTTTACTCTGTAAAGAAGTTGTACCACCTGCTTGAGCTAACTTCATCGCAGCATTCGCAGCATCCTCGGTCATGGCTAACCTAGAACCTGCCAAAGCAGCAACAGGGTTATTTGTATAAGCATTACCATAAATCCTGCCTAAAAGATTAGCTCTCTGAACACCGGGGGGAGTTCCTGTGACAGTACCCGGAAACGATAGTGGTGTACTAATAGCACCATGCCTCGTTACCCTAGACAAATGATCCGGTGTTGTATCAGCCCAGAACCTACCCTTTGGAGTATTATCGTATGATTTGGAAAAACTGCTATCAAATGGCTCGTCAGCAAGTTTGCTACCAAGATGCACCCCACCAAAAGGTCTTTGATTAACAAACCTATTACCTAACCCTTGCCCAATCCCTACAGCCGTATTTGCTGATGTACCATCATCACCATCAGATGTGGGTACACCGAAAGTTCTGCCTGATGGGATACCACCACCCAATAGACCACCTTCCTCCAACATATCTGCTTGATCTCCACTTAATGCTGCCATATAAGCAGCAGCATTAGCATCTGCTGCGCTTAAACCACCAGTAGGATCAGAAAGATCATAACCAGCAGCACCAAGCATACCGGGATGTCCAGTAGACACTAGGTCAGGCGCATCACCCATGCCTGTATAAGGTTCCATCTCAGCAACCTCTGCTGCTCTCTGGCGACCTGACTCCAGTGTGTCCATCAGTTGTTCGCCAAGGTAACCGATACCAGTCTGCTTCTCCCCTTTCGGACGGGTTAAATCTCCCACTACATCAGCAAGAGCCACTACTCCGGGAAGTTTAGCCCCACCAACTCTAGTCTGTTTCTCTATAGCAGCCTGAGCCTTTCGTCTAACATCATCAGCTTGCTGTAAGGATGTATCGCCTCTCCTTACAGCACTCGCAGATGACTTGTTTTGTACTGGATTTGCTGCTTTATCAATCTTATCAATCCTTTGAATCTCTCTCTTGAGTTGCTCATCCGCTACTCTCTGTCGATTAGCATCTCGCGCAGCAATCTGATCCGGAGTCATCGCTACCCTCTTACCTTTCCTTGTGCCGGGTCCACGCAATATACCAGCAACAAAAGGAATATCAGATATAGCTGAAGTATCTGCTATGGGTTCCTGATTAAACATCCAACTCCTTCGATACTGAGGCTCTATGTCCTGCCTTACCCTCTCAGGAGAAGTATCCCATATAGCTGGAGTAGGATCAGCATAAGGGAAAGACCCATAAGGTGCTGCCTGATTGGGATAAAGTGAAGGCGGAGCATCATAGTACCGACTGAATGCCTGCACCCTTTGAGCAGCCTGCTCTCGCATCATCTGCTCCCATTCATTCTCCTCTATCCATCTTCCTTGTGCATCGTATGGCATTATCTTTTCCTTTGGTTCATTTTGATAGCCCTGCACTGCCTAGAAGCCTTGCTACGGGCTTTATAGGTCTTACCCTTGCTGCCACAGCGATATCCGCCTCTTACCTTTCTGACGGGCATTAGGAGAGGTCGTGATTCATCTCATGTATCTTGTCAGATACTGTGGATGTAAATATAAATGGAAACAATCCATGAACCAAGGCAGTCAAGGACAAAAGAAACAAGCTGAAGGCAAGCCCCCACGCAAAACGAAGATGTCTCGCCCATGATAGATTGATGTCCTTTAAATGGCTCATAATGGTTTCCTAATATTGCTTAAATAGCCCACCGCTGAGTGGGAAGAATATATATATATGTATAAAAACAAAAAGGGGTGCCCCTTGGGGCAACCATGCTGTTGCTGTGGCTGGGATGTCGGGCTTTCAGGGCGACAGCTGTGGCTGTTGGTAGACGGGGCAGCTATCTTTAACAGCACTGAAGACCTCGATCAGCCGTGTGTGTGGGCAGGATAGATATCATATCCGATACGTTGCTCGCTCCCCATACAAGCAGGTCGCGGTAACAGATGGTCAACAGGAACGATGGTCGCTCAGAGGTAAGGAACTATCTCGCTTGCGACTAGGCAAATAAATGTAAATTAATGCCGAAAGTTGTAGACAGCTGATAGCGTTACATGTTAATCTACGTCTGTGGTTCAGTTGGAGGCGAGTTGTAGTAGCCTGTCAAATAGTCTGACTGAGTGCTATAAGAGGTGCCGTCAACGACGCGAAACCACACGCTATTTAATTCACTTAACAAAGGTATATATCACTAATGATTAAAGACTTTATAGAGATTGTGCGCCGTCTAGCTAAGCTGGACATCAAGTCCTTCCGTATGCTTGCATCCCTTAGAGGTAAGCTGAGGACCTATGCCATATACCGTGCGCTTGATGTATGTGCTGATAAGTATGGTGAGGTCCCATCGAAACCTACTGCTGAAGGTCGCGCCGCGGCTGACGCTGAGTCTGTCGAGGCTAAGGACTCCAAGCACTGGACGCCGATGGTTCAGGCTGTCGCCATGTTGGTAGCGCTGGATGATGAGTTTGGTGTCTGGGATAAGGACGAGGGCATCGAGGGCAGTCTGGACTACCAGATCGAAGCACATACGCCCAAGGTATCACGCGAGAAGTACGCCAAGCTGGTCAAGAATGCCAAGGGTTCACTGGCAGGCTACGATGAGATGGTTGCCACGAAGGACCAGCTGGAACGTTTCAAGGATGACATCCTGTCAATGTTAGCCGATGTCTACCAGCATCAGATGAACGAGGGAGAGATCGAGAACGCTCCCACGGACGCAGACTGGGCAGGTAAATTCATGTCCGAAGCTGGTCAGAAACAACGTGCCGACATGGACACATCGCTACTCAGAGGCTGGATTACTGAGAAGCAATACAGCCAAGGCACCGACGAGTTGGATGGTTTCATTTGGCTCAGCGGTAATGAAGTAACAGGGTAACAACAGAGGGTGGGGATTCTTCGGAGTCCCTGCCCTTTTTGTTGTATATATGCCACAAAAAATTTTTAACAGCATTAAGGTCGCGATAAATCGCGCCTTGTCTTCAACAACCTAACAGCCTGAGGTATATAGTTTCCTATTGAGACACAAGCTGTATAGTAGTGAGCGGAGCGGGGTTGTCGCGACAGCGATGGTAAGTGTCGCTTATTGAGGCATAAATAGTTGAAGGTTAACTAAATATATGGTACAATCGAGTAGTACGTAAGAGTTAAACAAGATTAGGAGGTTAATATGACATTAACTAGATCAGTATTAGTAACCACACCAGCATCAGAATCAAAGGAGTTAGGTTATATATGGCTTGAGCGTCCTTTTGTATTACAGTTAGGTGATGAGAAATTCAGGCTTAGCTACGAAGAGTTAAGCAAGATTATATCAGATGCAGATGGTGAGATCAGAGATTACCTTGGTGAGTATGAGGATATAGATTGTCACCCTAACTATGATGCCAAGACAGATTCAATTAAAGGAGAAGAACATGTCTAAAACATTATTCGATTACATGACACCTCAGCAACAGAAGGCTATGTCCTACGTGGATAGCAAGGGTGAGGTGAAGCGGTACCCTACATGGCACTCCATTTGTATGGATAAGACTGGTGTTGGTCGCCCCGGTAAGACAGCGAGAGATCGCGCAAAGAAGATGAGGAGGTTATTCAATGGTTAAAAATGCACTAAGAGGAAGCAAGATGCAAGAATGGTTTAGTAGGTTGCCCAAAACTAGGAACAAAACAATGAGTAAAGAGAAACCAAGCTGGACTGACTTGATGAGCAGCTTGGAACTGCTCAAGCAGTTGAAGGAGGATGTTATGCTTGCTCAGATTCGTACACCGAACACAATAGATTGGAGTGCTAGTCTTGAGGTGGTTGATGCATTAACAAAACGTCTTGAAAAGGGAGAATAATCAATGGCTAACCGTAGATTCTTGAGATCAGTTCTAACTACTGAGCCACCCCTTGATCCGCCTGAGTTCGTGGATTATCGAGCCATAGCTAGGCGTCGTGACCAAGAGCAGGAGTATACGTATGAGCAGTACCGTCACGATGAAGAAATGTATCAGGAAGAGGTAAACACATGGCGTATGTATGACGAGTTGGAAAACTCACTGCTTGAACAGGAGGGCAGATGAAAATTAAAGACCAAGTAACACAGCATGTCATCGATGGTTTAGAAGCTGGATCACCCCCTTGGATTCGCGGTTGGTCAGATGATGGCACCAAGAGTACACTGTGTCTAGCACCACGTAATGGTGACAGCCAGCGTCCTTATAGTGGCATTAACTGGTTGATATTAGGGATGTTTTCCCCTTACAAATCTAACGAGTGGTTCACTAAGAACCAAGCCATCAAGTTGACAGGTAAGGATAGACCTATCTCACCTGAGGAATTCAAGAAGGGCATCACCATTATATACTACAATGAAGTATCCTTCGAGGATGAGGATGGTGACGAACGGTTCCGTCCCATCATGCGTACCTATAGGGTATGGAATAGGGAGCAGATACCTGATCTACCACAGACTAAGTTCACATCTAAGTTTAAACCTAAGTCCAGCGTTGATGAGATGCTGGTCAACCTTAAACTTAAAGGTGGTGTTCATGTTGGTGGTGATCGTGCCTGTTACGTACCATCAGAGGATGCAATATGTGTACCTAATGATGATGCGTTTGATACACCTGCTGAAGCTACATCTACTAAGGCACATGAGGGTTGTCATGCTACTGGTGCTGAGCATCGCCTCAAGCGTAAGATGAGTACATCTGATGTGACAGCGTATGCTTACGAGGAACTGATCGCTGAGTTAGGATCAGCTATGGTATGTGCATCCCTTGGTATACCATTGGAGAAGCTGAGACATACAGATTATATCGGTGTCTGGCTGAAGCGATTGAAGGATGATAGGAATTATATATTCAAGGCAGCAGCAGATGCTAACAAAGCAATGCAATATCTAATGAAGGAGGCAGCATGAGTGGACTGATGAAAGAACTGAGCATCGAAGCAGAGGATGACCTCAGAGATAAGATAGCTGAGGCACTGACTGACTACGGTTTTACCGTGGATGATGCTGAGAATCTAGCTGATTCCTGTGATATACCTTGGAAACTACTGCATGATGAGACGACTGACAAGTATACTGCGATCATTGACTTCGCTCATGACTCATTCAGGGAACCCTGATACTTGGGCTTCCTTGTGTATTGCTTTAACGAGGCGTGACGCTTGGCTCTGTGCTTGTTATTCTTTGCTACAAAGTTCCTTCGCTTCAGCCTCTTTAGTTTTTGTTCGGCTCTGTGATCTAAATTCATTGGGTCATAGGCCTCTATATATATACCTTTCTTTGATAAGCATTTGATAATAAAGGAATAATATAAGTGGTTGACATCGTGTAATTCTGGTGTATAATAAGATCAATGACTTACACTTTAAAGGTATATATATGAGGGCTTCATACGGACTGGAACGTCTGGTTAAAAAGGCGCAAGGTCTTGAACGTAAAGTAGAATTTGATCTTGTTAAGACAGGTACTACTAAGATCGAGACGTACAAGAACAGATGTCTTGGGTACATAGAGAGGCTGGGTATGCTGACCAATGTATCTAAGGAAGACAAGGAAGTAGCAGCAAGGAAGATGTATAAGGTATACTTTAATCTTCAGGACTATGAAGGTGCAGAAAAGGAGAGCGACATGGAAGTATCATTGGAAGCGTTGTTACCTGAGTTAGACATGGCTATTGTTGAGTCTTACTCTGCTAATGTCAGGTCAGGTGGCCTTGGGTTCTCATCTACGCATGGGTTGATGCTGGCTGAAGGGTTGTCGGCACCTAAGAATCCATACTGGCGTGCTGAGAATGAGGCCAAGGCTGGTGTTGGCAAGGAAGGTAACGCATTGATTGGACTAGGTTTTGATCGTGACCTTTACAGGGAGCCACAAAGTATGGTACAATGGAGAGAAGAAATGAAACGACAGAAGAAGGAGGTGCTTGATGGAGAGATGTAGTGAGCAGGACTGTAGGAGATGGGCTACTATCCTCATGCCTATGCCATTCTGTGATAGGCACTGGGCTGAGAGGTTCAGTACCCAGTACCATGATGGTAAACATGTACCATTCCTTAAACTATTCAAGGACAACCTGATGAAGCGTGGGTTGTGGAAGAAAACTGAAGAGAGTAGAGAACAATGGAACGAACGATGCGAGACAGCAGCAAAGAAAAGCAAACTATTAAATCCATAATGGTTGGATTATTATGGGTTTTTTACCTGTACTTTGCAATAGTTTTTGGTACGTTGGGTATCATATACTATGTACATGATTTTCCAACAACTTCTATTGGTTGGAATCAAGTCCTTAGAAATTAACTTGAATCATGGGGCATTGGTCAGGTGAGCGGTGGCATCTGCGAGACGCTAGGATTCCTGTGATTCAGACCTCCTTTCGATCCTAGTGTCAACCACCGCACCTTTAAACATTTAACTGGAGAAGTGTTATGCGTTATGCTAGACATGGGCATCGTGGAAACGAGCCAACAGATCGTACACCCACATACAACTCATGGCGTAAAGCAAGGGAGCGTGTCTACAATCCCAATGCTGAGGGTT
>VTLG01001218.1_pt1 | contig 15755 bp, 13 predicted proteins | sample 4694571 | NCBI WGS metagenome assembly VTLG01 (sample SAMN12604809, study PRJNA352737) | marine metagenome | biome: ENVO:00000447; feature: ENVO:00000209|ENVO:00000569|ENVO:01000036; material: ENVO:00002151; isolation source: viral sequences binned using virsorter ...
TTAATTGAGAGAGAAAGAGCAGAGCAAGTTGTTACTGCTGCAACCTCATCAAGTTCAGCACCAGTCACTGCTAGTGCAGATGCTGACGAAGAGGACACACTCTCATACTTCGCAAGACTTGCTGAAGAGTGAGATACAATCAACTCTGTCTTACATTGTTAGTCATAGCAGCATATTTAAATTTACTACTTAAGTAAAAATAGACCGTAGATTTCTCTACGGTCTTTTAATTTGGATCTGTATTTCTTGTATTTTCTGTTCTTACAACTCTATTATTTACAAACTGAGAAGATTTACTATAATTCATGATTCTTCTCATATCACCCAAAAATAATTCAAGATACTCTGGTCTTAATATAGTTAAATTTCTTTTATCTTCATTTATTTTTGCTTCATATTCATAATTAGTAACTCCACCTACAGGGTTCAAAGTTGCTGTTGGTGATGTTGGATCAGGTATTGTGAAATTAGCATCAACTACTTTACCTTTTGGAAGATATACTTTACCAGAAGAATCTTTTACCTCCGTAGTTACATAGTATTTTATTTGATTCAAATCATTTCCATATTTGTTAAGTGAGTATTCATATATTTCTTTACTATTAAGTGGCCATTCATCTCTGATGTTGACGATACCACCAGTATGAATCACAACCCAATCATATGTTGATGAACCATATAAATCATTAGCAACCTGATCAGGTCTAAATCCATCTCTAACATAATAATTTCTTAAAAATGTAATGTTAGATTTTAAATCGTCACGAAGTTTAACTCTACGAAATAAATTCTTAACTTGCACATACTCATCAGAAGATGATCTAGTTGAAAACGGAGATTGATATTCTATTATTGGTAATTCTCTAAAATAACTCATTAGTATCCAACTCCTCCTACATTATCATAGTCTTCAGCAAATATTGGATTGAGTTCTTTAAATTGCAAATCCATTCTAATGTGTGTTGGAGTTCCGTCATAAAAAGTTGAGTGTGCACCACTAGCAGAGTAATTGACTTTCATATCACTTAGAACTGCTGGTAGGAAACTATTTAAAAATGGGTGCTTACTAGATCCTTTCATGTAGGTAAGTTGAAATACACTAGGTGTTCTAATAAAAACTCCATTGTTAGTTCCTTCTTTTGATGATCTACGAGGTGCCATCTCAGTTTTTAATTTTCTTATAATATTCATGACGGTTAATCCCTCATGGGGATTTCTTGGAAAGAACTGAAACTGAAATGGAAAATTTCTAATTCCAACACCTTGAAATAATAATTCCAAGTTTGGATTTAAAACTTGACCAGTTGATCTTGAAATAAGTTGGTTAACATTTACATTACCACCTAAAGCACCGATAGCGGTTCCTGATAATGCAGTGGCGATTGTAGTCTGTGTGCTTGGGTCTTTAAAAGCATCATTTCCTGCTTGCAAAGTAGCATTAAATGCTCCTTTTAACCTATCCACATTTCCTTGTATGATTTCACTAGCACCAGCTAAACCAACTGCTTCTATAGGATTTAAAGATGATTCTCCATATTGCACTCCCTGACTATCAGTTATGTTTCTAGGCATAGGAAGGCATATTATTGCTTTTATTTTTTTGTTCTTTTCTTCTAATGGATCTGTGAATGCCTGAGTATTTGATCCTTCTTTAAGTGCAAAAGTTCCAGTTTTTTCATTTGGTTTAAGATTTGAAATTCCAGTCTTTTCTCCTGCATCATTTTTGTCTATAGTAAACGCTGGTAAATCCAAACCTGGTGCTTGATACTCAGCAATCTCCATCATGAAGTAATCAGTTTCCGAATCGTTTTTTCTTGCTACAGGATATGTGAAGAGTTTTGTTTTATGACCATCTGCCTTATTATTACTTGATGTTTCTTTATTAGTTGACGCAAAAGTATTAGCATCTATACTATCAAACGTAGATGAATCGGTATATTGATTTATTTCGTCTAAATTTACTTCAGCCATTAACTTTTTTAACTATTTAGGAGGTTTCATCTAAAGATCTCTAACTTCATATAATCCACTTTGTATTTCTGGTATATAAGATTCTTGACCACCACCAAAATAATATGTTATATCCTCTTTAGGTACATATCCTTGCACCTCAGTGGAAAGACAAATACGAGGTATCGAGCTTGAAAACCCAGAGTGTCGAAGACCTTCACTAATGTAAATTGTATCACCAGCTTTTAAAGTCACTGGATCTGTTCTTTCTATTGAATATGATACTTCACCTTCAAGACATATTATCAATACATTTCCATAATCTGTATGTTCACCAATACCCTCAGATGCTCCTATGGAACAAAATAACTGAAGATCTGTTAAATCATATTTTGAATATTTTTCTATCACATCTTTAAATTTTGGAGGAAAAGACTCAATGGGTATGTAACCTGACTTTAAAGTTCCATTGACATGTTCATATACTGTTCCAGGCTTATTCTGATGTGTTTTTATTAATTCTATCGCTTCTTCCCAATACATAATTTTTTAACTATTTAGGTGGTTTCATTTGAAAATTCTGAAATGGTATCAATTCAAGGTCTTTAAGTTCATCAGCAGTCACTTCATACAGTCCACCTTGAACCTCTGGATAGGTGTATTTTCTGTTTCTACCCCAGTGAAAATTGTATCCTATAAATCCATATGAGAATACTTCTGTGACTTGAACTAAGGGATTCAAATCAAAGCGAATCTCTGGTGTTTTAGCCATATAACGAAAAACATAATATGAACCTGGTATGGGAACTACGGGTCCTTCAGTCAATACACTCTTCACTCTTGTTGCTAATTCATCTGGATTCTTGATTGATACTAGACTATCTGATATTGGTCGAACACGATTACCAATAGTATCTTCTGGTCTATCGTCTTTGTACAGACCTTCATCTACTAATTTCTTTCTAAGTCTAAGTAGTGCTTTAGGTGATAGTCGTGTTGCCCTACGTGCCATATTTGATACCTAACTCTTTCTCTGTAAATACTTTGAACTCATATCCACGATCTTTACACCATTCATCTGCTGCTTCCCACTTTGCTTGATTCTTTGCGTACTCATATGCTTCACGTAGATAACCCTTTGTTTGTCTTTTTGGTTTTGCTGGTGGTTTAGTTTGTCTATTTGGTTTGATCTCTATAATATATTTCTTGATTGCACCAGTGCTCTCTTTCACTTTGATGTAGAAATCGGGAAAATATCTATGAGGTCTATTATCAATCGGTGAACGATACCAAACATACATTTCTTCACTCCCCCATTCAAGTATTCTTTCATTGTTATCACAGTATACCATAAATTTTCTCTCCCAGAGTGATCTGTAAACTATGTTCGTGGGATTACCTTTATACTTTCGGGGATAAGATGGTTGATATTTACCTTTGTAAGCCATCTAAATAATAATAAGACAAGTTTTAGGTATTTAGAGTGGTAAAACCCCGTAGAATATCAGATTTTAAACCTACATTTACAAACTTAGCACAAACATCACATTATCAGTTGATATTTGGTGGATTACCTCTTGGTGTAAGACAACATTTAAACGTTCGTGGAGTTGATTATAGATTTATGACTGAGACCACTGGATTACTTTGTAGTAGTGCGGTGATTCCTGGTAGCACATTAGCAGATACTAAAGTTATAGGAAACTATCAAGGTGTTATAGAAAATATGACTCATGCTCGTATTTTTCCAGATATAGCACTTGAATTTTATGTTGACAGTGAGTATAAAATTATGAAATTTTTTGAGCACTATATTGAATTTGTTGCTGGCGGTTCAAGGGAAGATCAATCTCAAGAGGATTATTATCATCAAATGGAGTATCCATCTGATTACAAGATGTATAAAGCAAAACTATTAAAATTTGATAGAGACTATAAGAACGAGATACAATTTAACTTTTTCGGAATGTATCCATATCAAATTGCTAATATACCAATTAAATATGAAAACTCAAATATCTTGAAAATGACTGTTCAGTTTCATATTGATAGATATTCATCAGGTAGATCATCAAGTTACGATAGGTATAGGAGGAGAAATAATAATAAAGTTTCTACTGCAAAACCTGAAGGAGCAGCACCAGCAGAGGTTGATTTTAATTCTTCAGTTAACATTAATGAAATGAGTCAATACGTTGATTCATCTACGTTTGATAGTATAGACGCTAATACTTTTTCATGATAGACTCAGATTAACGTGCTATATAATATACAAATTAATAATATATTATGGCTTTACCCAAGATTAGCACCCCAACTTATGAGTTGACGGTTCCATCTACTGGAAAAAATATAAGATATAGACCATTTCTTGTAAAAGAGGAGAAGATTTTAATTATCGCTATGGAGAGTCAATCTGAAAAGCAGATTGCTCAAGCAGTCACTGATGTGCTGTCTAATTGTATTTTAACAAAAGGAATAGATGTAAACAATCTATCCACATTTGATATAGAATTTTTGTTTCTGAACATTCGTGGTAAGTCTGTTGGTGAAACAGTTGATGTGATGATTACTTGCCCAGATGATGATAAAACAAAAGTCCCTGTGCAGGTTAATTTAGATGATATCAAAGTGATCACAAACGAGAATCACACAAGAGATATACCTCTTGATGGTAGTTTGACTATGAGAATGAAATATCCTGCTATGGGTGAATTTGTTAAAAATAACTTTAATACTGATATGCAGGTTAATGATACATTTGACTTGGTTATCTCTTGCATTGAACAAGTTTTTAGTGAAGAGGAGTCATGGGCAGCATCAGATTGCACCAAGAAAGAATTAAATGAATTTCTTGAGCAATTAGACTCAAATCAGTTCAAGAAAATTGAACAATTTTTTGAGACAATGCCTAAATTATCACATACTATTAAGGTAACAAATCCAAAAACAAAGGTTGTAAACAATATAGTTCTTGAGGGATTAAACGCTTTTTTCGGGTAGGTATGGCTCATGAAGACCTTGAGTCATACTTTAAAACGAATTTTGCCTTGATGCAACACCATAAATATAGCTTGACAGAGCTAGAAAATATGATTCCGTGGGAAAGAGACATCTATCTCACTCTCCTTCAACAATATATTGAGGAGGAAAGACTGAAGCAACAACAGGAAAACGGTATCAATGGATGAAGAACAGCAGGAGGAACAACAACAGCAGCAGGGGCAAGAACAACCTATAGCTCCAGCAGCGTTTACTAATTTAAATATCACTCCAGCTCCAAGAAGACCAATATCAACCTTCTCATTATTCAATCGTCAAGCACTTGAAAGAGATGAGTCAATTTCTGGTGCGGTAAAAAAGAATCAGGCAGCAATAAATTCGATAAATTCTGCACTAATTAATATCACAGGTCAGGTCGTAAATCTATCAAGATCACTTAATGTTGTTGCTGAAAAGTTGCAAGAGTCATCAACGCTAGAGAAATTAAAGATAGAGCAAGAAAGACGACAACAACAAATGCTTGCGGATCTCAACTCAAGAAGAGGAGTTGAGAATAGTTTAGAGAAAAATATTCAAAGAGCATTGTTTGCTCCGATACAAAGAATAGGTGCAAAAACAAGATTTAGTTTACAAAGGTTAGTTCTTTTCTTTAATACTTTACTTGGTGGATTTCTTGTAATGAGGGCGATAAAATTAATATCTGCTCTGACTTCAGGAAATAAAGAACAACTAGAAAATATAAAGAGTGGGATACTTAAACAACTTACTGCGGTAGGAGGAATATTTTTAGCGATTAATGGTGGATTAGTACTAGCTTTAAGAAGTATCACTAGATTAGCAGGTTTTTTAACTCAAGTTGCAGTAACAAACTTGTTGATAAGACCAATTCAGTTAATATTCCAGATAGCAAGAGGCATAGCAACTGCTATTGCTGGTGGTATGGCTACAGGAGGCACACCACCCATTGTACCACCAAATACTAATACCAAAAATAATAAAAATAATAATACTAGAAATAATACTAGAAATAATAATTTAAATAAATTTGCAGTAGGATTTGCTAACTTATCCTTAACAGGTTTAGATATTGCAGGTGGTGAAGATCCAAGTAGAGCGATTGCTGGAGGAACAGGATCATTTGGAACATTTTTATTATTAAACCAAGTTGGTGCTTTTTTATCCAAACAGAAGAGTCCTCGACTTAGAGCGTTAGGATATGGTTTACAATTTACATCACCAATACTTGGTGAATTTTTTGGAAGACCATTAGGAAAACAAGGATTCGATCTTGTTACACAATCTTTAGGTTTACAGTCAATAACTCCAAATCAACAGGGAGATCTTTTTGGTGGGACTATTGATCAAATTAGTAGGAATAATATTAACGTAACAACAGTGCCCACACCCAGTAACATGCCGATGAGTGTTGAGGGTAGAGCTGCTTTATTGATGTTTGCACCTCCAAGCAATCCAAATAATCCATATGTTTTGAATTCATTTATTCAATATAACGTATTACCAGTAGTATAATGAGATCAATTATAAATCTAAACAATATTAATAGATCTCTATCTAGTTTAGGTAGATCGGTGCAAGGTGCTATCAAAAGAACGGAAAATATTTCGGATAACATAAAGAAAAGAAATCTAGATAAGAAAGAGTCTATCTCAATGTCTAAAGAATTCTTTGCTAAAAGAAGAGATTTACAGAGGAGAAGAGAGAAGGAAGAATTACTTGAAGCAGGTGGAGTTATGGGTATTTTAAGATCAAGTCAAAGATCAATTCGTAAGACAACTAAAGGATTTTTAGGAAGAATACTAGAATTTGTAGGAAAACTAATTCTAGGATGGGCGATTCTGAACCTACCAAAAATTATTAAAATTACTCAAGATGTGATTAAAAGAATGCAGAAATATTTTTCTATATTAACTAAGTTTGTAACTGATATAGCAACTTTGTTTACGGATTTTAATAGCAAGATAACAGAAATAGCAACTACACTTCTACCTTTTGATTTTGAAAAATTTAATAATAATGTTAAAACATTTATGGATAAAATTAGAAATGCTTTTGATCAATTAGTTCTCAACACCATAAAAACAGTCAAGGTTCTTACCGATAAGAGTGAAAGACAACTCGCTTATGATATAGGATTAGGTGAATTATATGATAGAATGAATAATAAACAGAATGATAATCAACAGGAAGATGGTGCACAAGAGGGTGGAGAAGAAGAGGGTGGTGACGATGATGTAGAGATTGATGAAAAAGAAGAAATAGATAGATTAATACAGGGTGGAATTGAAGCGTTGAAGGAAAAGAGGGGTGGTGAGTTGACTAAAGCTGATAAAAGAAAAATACAAGGTAAAGAACCTCTTGAGATTTACAGATATTTGTTGGATCAGGAAATTGGATTATACATCAATGAAAGGGATGGTGTTATGGGATTCATGTCTCTTGAGGGATATGATTTTGCTGTAAAGAATAATCCTGAACTTCTAAATTTTTTAAAACCAGTACCAGTATCAGACAATCCATTCGACATGAGTGAATATGAAGCTTCTGGTTTTTCTGATGATAGCAGTATATTTGATGATTTGCGAGAAAGATACTATGATTTTGAGGGAGAGATGTCTGATAAGTTTGATTCAATAAAAAATTTATTCGACTTTACTGATCCCAAGAAAGGTAAAGTTAATAATATTGAAATTGAAGTTCCGATTGAGGGAGGAAACTCTGAATTTAATTTCTCTGGATTAGATCTGGGATTAGATTTCAATGGTGATACTAAATATGATGTAGGTAATTTTAAAAATAAAGCACTACAGGACATAAACAATTAAGATGGGAGCAATAAATCCAGCAATATATCAAGAAATGGAAATCTCCGCAGAGACAACTACGGGAGAACCAAAGACTATTGACTTGAAATTAGGTGTTGTAAAATTTAATTACTATGAGGATTTATTTTCACCATGCTTGACTGCACAATTACTTATTGTAAGTGCTGGTGGAGCTGTCCAGACTGATGTAAAAAAGGGTGAGAGTGGTGAGACCATTGAAAACGTTTATAGTGGACTACCGATACGTGGTGGAGAGAGAGTTAAAATAAAAATAAAACCAAATTCAGAGAAAAATATCGCATTAGAATTTGATACACCTGAAAAATATTTTTATGTATCCAACGTATCAAAACAATTCTCTGATGGTTCAAAAGAAATTTTTACATTAGATTTAGTTTCTAGAGAAGCGATAACCAATGAAACATCAAGGGTGGTAAAAAGATACCCCAAAGAAAGTAAGATAAGTGATCATGTAAAAACAATAATTCAAGACAGACTAGCTTCAACAATCAAAGATGAAGATGTTGATGAGACAGTGAATAAGTATGGTTTTATAGGGAATCTTAAAAAACCTTTTCATGTGTTAGTTTGGTTAGCATCTAAATCAAAACCAAAGAAAGGTTTACCAGGATATTTTTTCTATCAAACGAAAGATGGATTTAAATTTAAATCTATAGACAGTTTAATAGAAGAAGGAAATAAATCTGAAAAGATAACTTACAGAGAGACTAATTACAAACCGTCATCAGTATTATCTGATGTTGCGGATTTTACAATATTGCAGTATAATGTAGTTCAGAACAATGATTTACTTACTAAATTAGCACTCGGACAGTTTTCAAGTCACATCATGGAGTTTGATCCTTTACTAGGAACATTCACCACCCAAGAGCAAGGTAAATTTACACTAGACAACATAACCAGTGAATCAATAAATTTGGGTGAGACACCAGAGGTTCCAAAATTACTGAATGATGATACCACTCAAAACTTAGGCACTTTACCAAGTAGAATGATAACAATGGTTACTGATCGAGGTGTATTAGATTTTGAACCTGTTACAGATAAAAACTCTGATCCAAAATTATGGCAGAGACAAGCATACATGAGATATCAGTTATTATTCACTCAAGTTTTAAATATGGTTGTCCCTTTAAATACTAATTTATCTGTTGGTAATATAATATTTGTTGAGTTCTTACAATCAAATATGGAGTCAAAGGAGAGAGATAGGCAGCAGAGTGGTAGTTACATGATTAAAGAATTATGTCATCATTTCGATCCTAATCAATCACTTACATCTATGACCTTAATTAGAGATACGTTTGGGGAGATAAGTCAATAATGGAATCTCCTAATTTTAAAACTAATTTTATAGGTAAAGATGGATTTGTCTGGTGGATTGGGCAGATAGCACCAGAAGAAAACTGGATCGAAAATTTTGGTAATAATGAAAAGGCATGGGGAATGCGATATAAGGTTCGCATCATGGGATATCATCCATATTCTAATGCAGAATTACCAGATAAAGATCTACCTTGGGCACAGGTATTAACAGCACCAGGTAACTCTGGATCTCAAAATACTGCAGAGACTGTTCGACTTGCACAAGGAGATGTGGTCGTAGGATTTTTCTTAGATGGACATAATGCACAAGTGCCTATGATCATGGGTTCTTTTGCAAATACACCACAGTGGGATAAGTTAAAAGAGGAGTGGGATGAAAGTGGAGCACCAGCATCACCATTTGGTGTATTTGGTGGGTACAGTAAAGCGATGCCTAAAGAAAACTATGAAATTAATTATAGTAGTTCTAATGGTAATACAGATCAAGATGCGAAAACTAATGTAGATATAGATAAAAAGACAGCAGTAGAAACAGATAATAAAACAACTACTAGCACTACAGGGAAGGAGGTAAATCTTTGTAATAAAGGTCCTGTCGCTGGTATAAAGGATGATGTAAATGATTTAGTAGATAGGATTCAAGGATTTAAGGCAAATATAGATGAGGATATTGAATTTTATCGTGATAAAGTAAAAGATGAAATCGGTAAGTTTACAGAGAGTATTTGTAGAAAATCAAATCAAATATCGAGTGGAATGATTGATGGTGCTTATGATGAAATTACACCGTTAGCACAAACAGGATTGAAGAATTTATATTCTGATGTTGAGTCAAAAGTAACAGCAGCGACACAAAATCCTAAGATTGGTCATATTGCTGGAGTTGCAGCACAGACATCTATGGTTAATCCACTTAACTCTGCTGAAAAATTAATTGGTTGCCTAGCAAATAATATCAAAGCTGATATGTGTGGAATGGTAGAAGATATTTTAAATTCAATGGTTGATAATGTTTTCAACGTAACTGATTGTGTAAGTGATCAAGTAGTCGGTGCAATCACAAATGGTATAATAGGTAAGGTGGGTGAAGGTATGAGTGGTGCTCTTGGTGGTTTAGATAAAATATTAGGATATTTTGGTGGTGATGGAGGTTTCAATATTGAAAACATACTTAGACAGACTGAAAACACCATCGCAAAAGATTTAGGGTTGCAGGGATGTAATGAACCAACTCCTAGAGCAGATTTAGGACCTTGTAGATATAAGTTAGGATATGGTCCTGTATCTTCAAATGATGCTGATCTTAAGAATATAATGAAGAATGCAAATGCTGCAGATGCTGTTGCTAAAGCTGCTAGATTGACTGGATTCCCTTTAGATGGAATACAAGATATAGCAGGAGCATTAGATATATTTAATTCAGATATGAAAGTACCAGGATTTAAAAGTGCGATTAGTGATTGTTACTCTGGATTTCCTACATTATGTGAACCACCTAAGATTAGAATATTTGGTGGTGGTGGATCTGGTGCTGAAGCGATACCTATTTTTGGTAGCATAGTTGGTAATACACAATATCGAACTGGAAGCATTATAGACATCAAACTTACTAATCCTGGTGGTAATTATACATTTCCTCCATTTGTAGAGGTAGTTGATAATTGTAATCAAGGTTACGGTGCTGTAGCACGTTCAATACTTAAAGATGGTAAAGTTATTAAGATTTACATGATATCAATAGGTGAAAATTATCCTGTTTCAGATCAATCAGAAGTTGTGATAGTTAATGTTAATATTATAAATCCAGGCAGAAATTATCAGGATGGTGATTCAGTTACAGATAATTTTGGTAATGATTATGATATTACGATTCAAAATGGTGCAATAACAAAGGTCAAACCACTCACATCTATCGCTGTTGATGAACTACCAGAATTGACTATTAACTCATCAACAGGGTTTGGTGCAATAATAAATCCAGAAATTGATGTAAGACCAGATGATGACGGAGAGGTAAAACAAGTTATTGATTGTATAACATAAGATAAATAATTAAAAAATATCTATGGCAGAACGTAAACAGAATTGGTATACCAGATTTACTAAATGGTTTGGACCGAGTTTATATCTAGAAGCAGGTAGTCCTAAAATGGGATTGGGTGGTCTCAATGCGTTCACTCTCTTCAGTTCAACAAAAAGAGGAAAGAAATTTTCTTTAGGTATGAAAGAGAGTGGTTTAGTATCATTGAATGCTGATGCTGCCCTTGAAATAATAGCAGGTGAAGAGAATGATGATGGTGGAGAGGATATATTAATCCACAGTCGTAACGGTACAATAGATATTAAGGTTAATAAAAATGGTGATGTTAGAATTCATGGATCAAATGTTTCCGTCACCGCAGAGGCACTCATTGAATTAGATTCAAGGGTTGTGCGTATAAGGGGTGATGATGAAATAAGTTTAAGTGCACCTTATATTCATAGTAGAGGAAAGAGAGGTAATCTTGTTCCCAGAAGTTTCCTAGCACAAGCGACGTTTGGATCATTTATAGGGTCAGATGTTTTAGGTGGATTTGTTGATGAGGCAGCGAATCTAGCTGCAGGTCTTGGTGATCTACCAGTTGCTGATCTAGCAAGTCAAGCAAACACTGCACTATCTGGAATACAAGATCAATTACCTGGTATGAAAGATCAACTTGAAAAGGTGGGTGGTGATTTCGCTAAACAGGCAGAGGAATTTGCAAGTTCAGATGCAGTCGCAAATTTAGGAGAATCTTTACAAGGTAGTGTTGGTAATCTACAATCTGCCTTACAAGCAAACTCAGGTGCATTCGCTAACTTCGGAAAAGGATTAGTACCAACAGGATATTAAAATGTCAGCAACAGATCCTAATCCTAGTAATAATCCATCAATAACAGGTCAAGAGGCTTGGTTTAATAAGGATGTTCGTGTCTTTGAGGATCTATATGTTTATGGAAATTTATATTACAATTTTGAGGGAACTGATAGTTTAAATCTTGATAATTTAAATGTCTCTGGTATCGCAACTTTTAATGATGTAGACATTACTGGAACATTAGATTTAGAAGATCTAACCTTAAGAAATCTTTTTTCAACAGGTATTGCTACTTTTACAGAGGCAATACTACCAGAAATTGATAATTTGCAGGTTGGTTTTCTTACTGCTACCCGTAGTCTTCAATTCATTGATATAAACGGAAATGAACATTTCACTCTTGTAGGGGATGGAACTAGGTCTGGTAATGTTGGTATCGGTAGCACACTTCCAGATCAAAAATTAGATATCGGTGGATCAGTTCATATAGATGCAAACATTTTTGACTCTGATAATACACCAGGTCAGTCAGGTTACTTTTTAAGTCGTGATAATGATGGTATTCGTTGGGTTTCAGCACCACCTAATGCTACTGCTGATGGTATATTTGCACAAAATGAAGGAGTTAATATTGGTGTTGGATCGTTTACCACTATTAATTTAATTGGTACTAGAAGTGGGGGAGATATAGTATTTGGTACAGATGCAGGTAGTGGTGTATTAGATATTGATATTAGATCCAGATGGATTCAGACTGGTGCTGGAATTCATACAACAGCAAACGTTGGTATTAATATCGCTAATCCAACAAAACCACTTGATGTTAATGGTGCAGCAAGAATAAGAAGTGATTTAGATGTTGATGGAGTTGCGTATCTAAATGATGCTCTTGACGTTGATGGAACAGCAATAATAAGAAACACCCTTAACGTTCAAAATAATGTTGACTTTGATCAAAATTTAAATGTAGATGGTCAAACATTTTTAGATGAATTAACTGTTGATGAAAGATCTACTTTTAATGATTCTGTATTCATAGGTAAAGATGTCATTATAACAGGTTTTACCACTGGTACAATATCAACTTCAATACTTGCAACTGAGGCAAGCAGAGCTGGATTTGCAACATTCTCAGATTTTTCTGGTATTGCAACTTTTGCTAATATTGCAGGTGTTGCTACGATTGCAGGATTCTCTACAAATTCACATAGAGCAGGGTTTGCAACATTTTCTGATCTTGCTGGTATCTCAACTTTCGCAGCACAATCAGGATTTGCTAAAACAGCAGGTTTATCTACTAATACTAATTTTATAGATGTTGATTCAACTGATGCAAACTCATCACATCCAATCACATTTATTGATTCAACTGATACTGGAACATTTCATAAATTAAAGATTGATGCTAGTGGTGGATTACTATTCAATCCATTTGATAATTTACTATCAGTTGGTGAAGTTAGCATCGCAGGTATTTTGACTGTTGGTGGTGCAACCACTGTTTATAGCACTCTTGATGTAAATCAAAAAACAACATTAAAAAATGAACTTGAAGTTGATGGTGCAGCAGTTTTTGATAACTCAGTTGAATTGAATTCTACATTAATTGACGTTAATGGAAGTGTCGCTGCTGGTAAGACTGACTATAGACTATCTTCTGTGGGAACTGGCGTATCGTGGAGACCACCAGGCGTTGAGACAACTAATATACTTTATGTTACTAAAGATGGAAATGATGCTAACTCTGGTTTACTTGAGGGTGATGCAAAAGCAACAATAGGTGGTGCTGCTGCAGTAGCGTTAGATGGCGATACGATATATGTGAGACCAGGTGTTTACTTTGAAAACAATCCAGTTGGTTTGAGAACAGATGTATCAATATCTGGACAGGATTTACGATTGGTCACTATCGTTCCAAACAATGTGAATGATGATATATTCCATGTAAGAAGAGGTTGTTTAGTTGAAAACGTGAATTTTGCTGCTTCAAACTTTGGTGTATTACATGAGGGTTGTGGTTGTTTAGCATTTCCACCAATACAAGCGGACATTGACGCTGGTGACGCAACAGCAACAAGAAGTGGATATATCGGACCAGGTCCTGCGAATGAAGGTCCTAGTGGTAGATGGAGATCACCATATGCAAGAAACTGTACAAACTTTATCACAGGTAGTATTGGACTAAAGATTGATGGTAGATATGCTAACGCTGCATATTCTGGAACTAATAATCTTGGACAGGATTTAAGAAGTATGGTGTGTGACTCATTTACACAATACAATGAAGCAGGTATTGGTGTATCAGTCACTAATAAAGCATATGCACAGTTAGTTTCTATATTCACAATCAACAGTCATATTGGTATCTTTGCTGGAGGTGGAGGGCAGTGTGACCTTACAAACTCTAACTCATCATTTGGTGACTTTGGACTGGTAGCAGACGGAACAAGTCTTGCAGAATTTACAGGTATCACAACTGGAGGTGCAACTGCTGAGAGTGATGTATTCCAATTCTTAAATGTAAGAGATGTTGATAATAATGTTCGTAAACCTTTTGATGGTCAATCATTATTCTTTAAAATAAATCTCTCAGATTATCCAGAAGTCGCTGGTTATAGTGGTATTCTCACACAACCTATGAGAACTATCCGTAGTATAAAGGTCACTAATGGTGGATCTGGATATACTGCAGCTTCGCCACCAAACGTATTAGTGACCGCACCAGCAGGTCCCGAAGCTATATTAGCAGAATTATCTGCTAATGTAAGTGCTGCTGGAACAATTACCTCAGTTGATGTGATAGCGAGTGGTAGAAACTTTTTGCCTATACAACCAATAGAAGTTACATTCAGTGGAACTGGCGGTGCTGTGGGAGTTGCAGTCACAGATCCAATATTATTTACTGTTGATGATGCTACTGAACCAGTGCAAAGCGGAACGAACGCTGGATTAACTACAGTTACATTTAATGAATTTGTGCCTTACAGTGTTGCTCAAGGTGTGGATGTTGAGTTCCTAAGAATCAGTCGTATCATTACCAGTTCTCATTCCTTTGAGTACGTAGGTGCAGGTACCGACATAAATAGAGCAAACCCCTTCCAAGGTGGTGAACCAATTCCTGAAAATGAAATCGTTGCAATCAATGGAGGTCAAGTTCCGTTCACAAGCACAGATCAAAAAGGTAACTTTAGAATTGGTTCTGGATTAGAAATTAACCAAACTACTTCTACCATTTCAGGAAGAGACTTCAACAGAGCGATACAAGCTAACCTAACCCCATTAATTCTTGCCTTGGGAGGATAATAAAATAATATGGCAATTGCACCAGTCAATAAGTTTCTATCTATTGCTGTTCCTGTAGCACCAGGCGAGCAGAAACTTTATGAAGTACCTACTGGTACTACTGCAATTTTGCTGTACGCACAAGTATCTAATGTTGGAATTAATACATATCCTACAGCGACATTAATACACAGAAGAGAATCAAGAAGCACAGGTAATAAGAGAGATATAAGAATTATCAAAGATATAGAAGTTCCACCAAATGATGCAGCAATATTAATAGATGGTAGATTAGTTTTAGAAAAGACACCACTCACTCTTGATAGATTATTCCTGAAGGGTGTGCAGTCAGGAGTCGGCACAATTACAAACGTTGTATACCATGAACCTACTGGTGTAGCCACAGTGACCACAATGAGTCCACATAATTTTAATGTGGGTGATCCAATTACTATGAGTGGAATTGCGTTCACTTGTTCAGGGAGTACAGGTA
>VTLG01005435.1_pt1 | contig 15755 bp, 16 predicted proteins | sample 4694571 | NCBI WGS metagenome assembly VTLG01 (sample SAMN12604809, study PRJNA352737) | marine metagenome | biome: ENVO:00000447; feature: ENVO:00000209|ENVO:00000569|ENVO:01000036; material: ENVO:00002151; isolation source: viral sequences binned using virsorter ...
TGGATGATAAGCGTGCAAACGCAGATACGGCTTCTGTCGTAGAATCCCATACCCCCGAAAAGGAAATGCCCGAAGAACAAAACCTAGAGGTTGTGCGTTCAGAAGCCACTAAAAAGGCTCAATCTGATGAGCGTACAAGAATTAGAGAAATTACTGCTCTATGCAACAGACATTCATTATCAGAAATGGGTGATCAGATGATTGCAAACGGTACACCACTTAATGAAGCAAGAGCTAATGTTCTTGAGAAGTTAGGTGCAAAACCAATCGAAACAGTTACTCCTGTTGAACTAAATCACAAAGAAAACAGAGAGTACAAGATCTCTGCTGGTATTCAAGCTTTATGTGATGGCAACTGGGATAGACCAGGTGCTGGTTTTGCTAGAGAAGTATCTCAGGATATTGCTAAAAACAGTGTTACTGGTGGAAGCAGCAGATCATTATTTATTCCTTACTCTGCACTAAACAGAGCTACATATGTAACCTCTGGAGCTACAACTGGTGGAAACATCGTTGCTACAGATCTAAGGGCTGATGATTTTATCGAGGCATTAAGAAACAACACAGTTATGGTTGGACTTGGTGTTCAAGTTTTATCAGGTCTAGTTGGTGATGTTGCAATTCCAAGAAGATCAGGTGTTGCATCTACTGGTTATCTAAGTTCTGAAACAACAGCTATTTCACAGGCTGAATCAACATTTGATCAGATTTCAATGACTCCTAAGACATTAGCAACAATGTCTAAATTCTCTAGAAATATGCTCATACAGGCAACACCTGGTATTGAAGAGCTAGTAAGAAGAGATCTTTCTGACGGTATCAATGTTGGTCTTGATCTTGGTATTCTTAATGGTTCTGGTTCATCAGGTCAGCCTACAGGTATCATGCAGACTTCTGGTATTGGTTCAGTTGCAATCGGTACTAACGGTGGTGCGATCACAGTAGACAAACTAGTTGATCTAGAAACTGCAATCATGGAAGATAATGCAGGTGTTAACGCAGATTCTATTTCTTATGTAACCAACGCTAAAGTGATGGGTGCTATTAAGAAACTTAAGACATCTGGTGGTGAGTATCTTGTTAACAACAATCTACAAGCATTAGGTAGAGGTGCTACTCCAATTGCTGTTAACGGCTATCCACTAGCAATGACAAACCAAGTTCCTAGCAACCTAACTAAGGGTTCTACATCAGGTTCTTGTTCTGCTGTTGTTATGGGTGACTTCTCTCAAGCAATCTTAGGATTATTTGGTGGTGGAGTAGAGATTACAGTTGGTGAAGACAGTGATGACTTCGCTAAGAACTTAACTTCTGTTAAGGCTGTAGTTGCATTTGATGTTGCTGTTCGTCATGCACAATCATTTGCTGCAATCTTAGACGTAACTACATAATTGGTTTACTATAGGGGGTATTACACCCCCTTTTTTTTTATGAAAGTAAAGTGTTTAGAAAACGTATGTGCTAGTGGATCTGCACTAGAAGCTGGAGAAACATACGACATTAGTGAACGTGATTTTGCATTGTTAAGTTCTATGGGCAAAGTAATAGAAGCTCCCGTAGAAGTAACAAAGCCTAAAAAAACAACAACAAGAAAAAAGTAAATGGCACTAACTGAAGATGCTGACACCTTGAATGTTTATCTAAGTGACTTTGGTGTAAGTTGTCAGATTGGTAGTGGTACTGCTTTTAAAGGAATTTTGGATGCATCAGCAGAGAATATTGCAAATGGTATTGCAACAAGTATTGAATATTTATTAACTACTAGATCATCAGATGTAACTTCTGCACCGAGAGGAACAACAATATCTGTAGATTCTGCTAACTACACTGTTAGAGAAAATTTGATATTAGATGATGGTAAATTTTCTACATTGTTATTAAGTAAGGTCTAATGGCAGATACAAGACGAGAGCTAATATTAGCAAGAATGAAAACTAACTTAGATGCTATTACAAATGCTACTGTTTATAGGTCTAGAGTAGAACCGTTAGCTAGAGGAGAAACACCTGCAATAATTATTGAGCCAGTAGAAGATAATCCTACAAGTACAAACTTTTTTGACAAGTTAGATTGGTCAATGAGAGTAAGAGTGTCAACAATTGTTAGGGCTGCCGTACCTGATGATGATTCTGATACCTATACGCAGCAAGTTCATTTAAGATTAATGGCAGATCAGACTATAAATTCGTATGCTCTGGATCTAACGCCAGATCGTACTGATTTTAGTTTGGTTGAGGCTGATGTACCTCTTGGTATAATTAGTCAAGATTTCATTGTGCGTTATCGTACAAGTAGATCTGATTTAACTGCTGCATGATTTCATGGCTAAACTAAATACAGAAGTGCCTAATCCTGGTGAAGGTGGAACATATATGTTCGATCCAGAAACAGGAAAGAGTACACTAGTTCCAGAAACCGATTCCTCCTCTGACAATGGCTCTAACAAGAACGACAAAACTACTAGCGAAGATTGAATCATCTTATGGGAGTAATCCATCTCCTGTAGCTGGTTCTAACGCTATCCAAGTTACTGACATAGAAGTAACACCTATCGAATCTGATAATGTACAAGCTCCTACTTTCCAAGGATTTTTAGGTAACAGTACACAAGGTTCATTACTTGCTAATAAACGTGTAGCTGTATCTTTTGGTGCTGAATTATCAGGATCAGGTGCAGCAGGTACTGCAAGTGCTTTATCACCTTTGCTTAAAAGTTGTGGACTTTCCGAGACTATAGCTAGTTCAACTAGTGTTACTTATGCTCCTGTCAGTTCTTCTTTTTCTAGTTGTACAATTCTGTGTTTTTATGGTGCAACAAGGCACGTTATAACAGGATGCAGAGGAACAGCTACTATTTCAATGGCAGCAGGTCAGTTCGCTCAAATTAACTTTGAGTTTACTGGTATATATAATGCTCCAGATAGTACAGCAATGTCAGGTACATTTACAGTTGCTAACCAATCAGCAGCTTTAGAAGTAAATGATACAAATATTACAACTGCAACATTTCATGGTGCTACATCACAGAGAATAGAATCTTTTGATTTAGCTCTTAACAATGAGGTGCTTTATAAAGAAACAGCATCTAGTCAAGAGGTATTGATTACTAATCGTGCGCCTGGTGGTACTGCTGTTATAGAAGAGCCTGTTAGAGCTACAACAGATTACTTTGCTAAAGCTGTTGCTACTGCAACAGGTAATACTTCTATTGTTCTTGGAGCTAGTGCTGGTAACATCATTACTGTTAATGTTCCACAGACAGATATTACAGGGGTTACTCGTGCTGATACTGGCGGTGTAAATGCACTAAACCTACCGTACTTGGCATTACCTACAACAGCAGGTAATAATGAGCTAAGTATAGTAATGACCTAACTTATGCCATTAGTCTTTAAAAAAGTTACAGAATACGATTGGGATGTAACTGTTCAGACACCTTACAAAGGTAAATTTAAGAAAGAAACATTTACGGCTAAATTTAAAAATGTTAGTCGTAAAGATTTCGATAAGATGATCGATGGTGGTGATGACAATTTTGTCAAAACTGTTCTTGTTGGTTGGTCAGGCATTAAAGATGAGGAAGGTAATGATGTGCCTTTTGATGACGATAATCTAGAAGCAATAATGGAAAATCATTATATTGTTCAAGCAATTATTGTTGCTTATGGAGAAAGCATGAAAGGAGCTTCTGAAAAAAACTAAGAGAGGTTGCGAAGTATTGGGTACAAGGTGATGTAATAGATGAAACAGTAGAAGCATTAAAAGCATTTGGTGCAACAGAAGAACAAATCGCAGCCGAACAACAAAATAAAAGAAACATAGATTGTATTGTTTGGGAAGAAAATAGAGAGATAGTAAATATGTTTTGGAAGTTATCAACGCAATGGTATGTCAGTATGGCTGGATTAACTGGCATAAACTATAAATCTTTGGAATACTTGTGTAAAATATATACAGTTAAAGATTCTGTTGCTATGTTTGAAGGAATACAAGTAATGGAATACGAAGCATTGAAACTTATGCAGAAGGATAAAAAATAATGGCAGATAGAACTACTAATCTAGAAGTTGTTTTTAGAACCAAAGGTTTAGATAAACTGCGTGGATTGAGCAGTGAGTTGTCAAGAATGAGTAAAGGTGCAAAAGGTGCAGGGTTGAGTGTGAAGGGATTAATAACTGAAATGAGACAAAAAGAAAGAACAGAAGTAAAAAGCATAAATAATACAAGAGCTTTGTCGAATGGCTATAGGGAATTAGCTAGACAAGTAGATGTAAGTAGTCGTGAGTTTAGAGAAGCGACAAGAGAGGCAAATAGATTAGACAAGTCATTAAGAAAGATGCAAAGAACTGCTAGTCGTGGAATGGGTGGCAGGTTGCGAGGTGCAGCAAAAACTGCTGGTGCTATAGGTGCTGCTGGTATTTTTGGTGGGATAGAAGGTGCTGTTGGTGCAACTATTGGTGGCGTACTTGGTGGTGGCGTACAAGGTGCTGTTGTTGGAGGTGCTGTTGGTGCAACTCTTGGCGGTGCTAGACAATCACTAGGTGAAATAGGTTCATATACTGCTGAATTGAAAAAACAAAGATTAGCATTAAAACTTGTCATTGGTGATACAGAACAATACAATCAAGCACAGGAGTTTTTAGCAAAAACAAGTGCAGAGTTAGCAATACCACAAGATGTTATTGTCAGACAATTCACTGCTCTTACAGCATCAGTAACAGGTGCTGGTAAATCTGTAAAAGATGCACAAGATGTATTTGTATCTATAGCTTCTGGTATTAGAGGTACTGGTGGATCATTAGAAGATATGCGATCAGCAATGGTTGCAACCGCACAGGTGTTCTCAAAAGGAAAGGTATCAGCCGAAGAATTGAGACAACAACTCGGTGAAAGGTTACCAGGAGCTTTTACATTATTTGCTGCTTCTATGGATATGACACCTGCGATGTTAGACAAAGCTTTAGAGCAGGGTAAGGTAACACTAGATGATTTCTTAGGATTTAGTAAATTACTATTTAGCGAATATGGAGAAAATGCAAAAATTCTTGCAGAATCACCTGCTGCTGCTGGAGATAGATTAGCTACAGAGTTTTCTAATTTTAAAGATAACTTTGGTGGTTTGTTTGCAAACATCGGTGCTTTATTTCAAGATCAAACAACAAAAACACTTAAATTTTTCAACACTAATAAAGATATAGTTAAGAAATTTATTACTGATATAGTAAATATTTTTCAAGGTGTTGGTCGTGTTCTTAAAAAAATTACTTCTGACATTTTTGGTGTTGTATCAGGTGTATTTGATTTTTTTATTGGAAATATAAGAAAGGCATTTGACAAGGTTGCTGAGATGGTTAATGCAATGTTAGATGCATTAAGTGATACTTTGGAAGGATTTAAAAAGATACCAGGTTTAGGTAATATAATACAAAATTTTCAAGACTTTGATTTTAGGATTAAGCTTAGTGAAGGAAATCAAGAAGGTATAAAAAAAGCAATACAACCTGCAATAGATTATAAAAATGAACTTAAAAAACTTTTTGAAGGCACAGAGAATATGACGATAGAGGAGGTGTTTGGTACTCCTAAGTTTGATGAGTTTGTAGAAAATGCACAAAGAGCAAAAGAAGCTACAAGTGGACTTAAAAAAGAGCTAGATGAAACATTTGGTACAAAGGTTGCAGCAGGTATGCAAAGCTATATTACGTCTATAAAAGATCTTAATAAACAGATACAAGATACTGTTGTTAATGCATTTAAAAATATGGAAGATGCATTAGTACAATTTACAATGACAGGTAAATTAAATTTTGGTGATTTTGCAAGATCATTAATTGAAGACATTAATAGAATTATTATTAGACAAAAAATTATGATGCCTTTACTAAAAGGTATAGATAATTTATTTAATCTTGGTCTTGATCTAAATGCTACTGGGGGTGTGTTTGGTAAAGATGGAAAAATACAAGCTTATGCAAAAGGTGGTGTTGTAACGCAACCTACATTTTTCCGTTACGGAGCAGCAGGTAACTTAGGTTTGATGGGAGAAGCTGGATCACCAGAAGCAATATTACCTCTTAAACGTGGTCGTTCTGGTAATTTAGGAGTTGAGTCATCTGGTGGTGGATCTACTAATATAGTTGTAAACGTAGACGCATCAGGTTCTTCTGTAGAGGGAGATTCTGGTCAGGCAAATGAATTTGGCAATGTATTAGCACAAGCTATACAAGCTGAATTGATTGCACAACAACGTGCTGGAGGACTTTTATCTAACGCATAACTATGGCTACCTTCCCTGCTATTAATCCATCATTTGGACAGCGTAAATTAAGTCAACCTAATATAAAAAGCATACGTTATGCTGACGGATTTGAGCAGCGTCAACTTATAGGTATCGCAGCACATCAAAATCCTAAAAACTATAGTCTTAAGTTTGAAAATATTACAGAAGCTGAAAGCGATACAATAGAATATTTTTTAAATGAAAGAGCATTAGATCAGGCATCATTTACATTTACACCTCCTGGTGAAGACTATTCAAAAACAGGTACTTATAGTCAAAGTGGTACAACAATAACAATAACAATTACTGATCATCAATTATTTGCTAATGATTCGATTACTGTAGATTTTACTTCTGGTAGTGCGACAGATGGTAGTTTTTCTGTAGTGTCTCTGACAAGTGCAAATGTATTTACGATTACTGCTGGTAGCAGTGGTACTAATTCTGGTAACTGTACAGTAACAAAAACAGGTGCATCACAATTTATTTGTAAAAGATGGAACAAAACAATTAACTTTGCAAATCGTGCAACAATATCAGCCACTTTTGAGGAGGTGTTTGAACCATAATGGCTATACCTACAGAAGAGCTACAAAAAATAAATCCTAGTGCAAAGATTGAATTGTTTGAAATACATTTAGTCGCTGCATTACATGGCAGTAGTGATGTAAGTAGATTTCATAATGGTATTAATATGAACACTACATTTAATGTTGTTTTTCAAGGTAATACATATACACGCATACCAATAGAAGCAAATGGATTTGAGTATCAAGCTACAAGAACATCTAGGCCAAGACCTACATTAAGGATTAGCAATATATTGTCTACTGTTACTGCATTAATGACGCAAGCAAACCTAACTACGCCTAAAAATGATCTAAATGGTGCAAAATTTGTACGAAAAGTTACGATGTTGCGCTATTTAGATAATGCTAATTTTGAATCAGGAACAAATCCTTATGGCACACCTGCTAATAATACATACGAAAATCAAACATTTTTTATTGATAGAAAAACTGTAGAAAGTAAAGATTTTGTAGAATTTGAATGTACATCATCTTTAGACTTGCAAAATCGTAATGCACCTAAGAGAATAATTACAAGAAAAGATTTTCCATCTGTTGGTACGTTTGCATGAACACTTGGCAAGAACAGGCATTACACCATGCTAAAACATTATTACCTAATGAGAGTTGTGGCTTAGTTATAGATATAGATGGTAAACAAGAATATTATCCATGTAAAAATATAGCTATAGAAGGTGCTAATAGTTTTACAATAGATCCAGAAGATTATGCAAAAGCAGAAGAAACTGGAACTGTATTACATATATGTCACTCACACCCTAATGGTGACTTAACAGCTTCAGATGAGGATATTAAAAACTGTGATTTTCTTGGTTTATCTTGGTTTATATTTAATCCGTTAGATGATGAATGTATAGAGCTAAAACCAAAAGTTTATAAACCAATGCTTTTAAGAGATAAATTCCTAGATAGGGAAAGAACAGAAGATGAAGAAGGTTTACGCAAAATAAAAGTATATGGAAGATTAGCAGAATTAGTAGGTTGGCACGTTAATTATGCAGATGTAAAAAATATGAAAGATGTATATAAATATCTTGTATGTAATCATCCTGAGATAAATAAACACTTACAAGAAAATATGTATCGTATAACAATAAATAATGATGTAGTAAAAACAGAAGAAGATTTGTTAGTACATAGTGAGGGTGAAATAAGAATTATACCTGTAGTATCTGGTGCATGGTTTTGGATTGCTGCTGCATTTTTTGGAGGTGGTGCTGCTGCAACTGCAATTGGTGGTACAGTGTTTGCAGCTATAGGTACTGTTTTGACAGCTATTGGTACATCAATGGCTATAAGTGGTGTCACAAATATGCTTTTCCCACAGCAACAACCAAATGTAGGTGATATAAATAGTGGATTAAGCGAAACAGATGCAAGAGTTAATTATTCATTTAGTGGAATACAAAACGTATCTCGTAGTGGTGTTTGCATACCTTTAATATATGGAGAAGTATATACTGGCTCAATCGTGGTCAGTTCTGGTACAGACACTGCCCCTGTATTTAAGGATTAATTATGACTATACCAAGTGATATTACTGATGCAAATAGTCTTAGATTTAATGAAAAAGATGTTGAAGGTCAGCTTAATGTAAGATATTACGACAATGAAATGAAAGAAGGCGAGATTGGTTCTCGTCAGTTTGTCACTTTAGTAGATGTTATTGCAGAAGGTGAGATTGCAGGTTTTCCATCTGCTATAGCTGCTGGTCATACACAAGGAACAAATAATTACAACACATCTAGTCTGAAAGATGTATTTTTAAATAATACACAAGTACTAAAACAATCAGCACCTGATACAAATCCTGATGATTCTGATTTTAATTTTGGTACTGCTGATTCAAACAGACCAAGATTTATTCCACGTTTTGGTACATCTTCACAAACAAAAATACCTGGTCTAAAAGAAACAGAAAGAGATAGAACTGTTGGTGTTACTGTTACTGTTGCAAGTCCACAAGTAATAACTATTACAGATACGTCTACTGAAGGTGTAAGAGTTACTATAGGCTTTCCAAGATTACAAAAAATTGAAGATGATGGAAATATATCAGGTACAACTGTTGAATATACAATAGAAGTTAAAAATCAAGCAGGTACATTATTAAAAAAAATAAATACAACTGGTAACCTTACTGGTTTAGATCGTGATATTCATACAGGTGGAGGTAGGATCACAGGAAAAAGCACATCACCATATTTTAAAGATCATATATTATTTTTGCCTGATAATATTCAAAGTTCTGATTTTCCTCTAACTGTAACTGTAACAAGAGTAACGGCAGATAGTACAGATAATTTATTACAAAACTCATTTGAACTTACAACAATTACTGAACTAGTTTTTGATCCAAGTGCATTTGTAAATACTGCTGTTAGTGCATTAAGATTTGACTCGGAAATATTTAGATCTATACCAAGACGTACTTATAGAGTACGCGGAAGATTAGTCAAAATACCTCATAACGCAACTGTAAGATCTGATGGTTCTTTATCTTTTAGTGGATCATTTAACGGAACACTCAAAACTGCAAAAGAATATTGTAATGATCCAGCTTGGGTTTTATATGACATTATTACAGAAACAAGGGCAGGTTTTGGTGATTTTGTTTCTGAAGATCAAGTAGACAAATATGCTTTTTATTCTGCATCAGAATATAACTCTACTCTTATAGATAATGGTCAAGGTGGTACATCGCCTAGATTTAGTTGCAATATTGTTATTCAAAGTAGCCATCAAGCTTATACATTATTAAATAAAATTGCATCAATAATGAGAGCAAGTTTATTTTACGAAGATGGCAAGATAACTCTTTCACAAGACAGACCAACAACAAGTAGTTATTTTTTTTCATATGCAAATGTAACAGAAGATGGTTTTGTATATACAGGAGTAAGTCAAGCTACAAAAGATACAGTAGTAAATGTTAAATATTTCCAAAATGAAACTAGAACATATGAATATGAAACTGTTGAAGATACTTCTGCAAATCAATCAAAATATGGTGTTGTTGTAAAAAATATAGAAGCTATAGGTTGTAGTGATCAGGCACAAGCTAGAAGAATGGGTTTGTGGCATCTTTACACACAAAACAATGAAACTGAAACAGTTGCTTTTACTACAACAGCAGATGCAGGTTCATTAATAAGACCAGGAAATATAATTACTGTGCAAGATCCTGTTCGTAGTGGTGTACGCAGGTCAGGAAGAATATCAGCAGCTACAACAACACAAATAACAGTTGACAATACAAAAGATTTACCAACAGAAGCAGCTAGTGGTGATCAGTTATCAGTAATACTTACTGATGGCACACTACAGACTAAAACAATATCTACAATATCTGGTTCTATTATTACAGTTTCAAGTGCTTATAGTTCTGCACCACAAGTTAATGGAATGTGGTTATTAGTAAGAGCTACAACAGAAACAGAAGATTTTAAAGTTATATCTGTTAAGGAAGACAATAATTTATTTACTATTGCAGCGATGTTTCATAATTCTGATAAATATGCATTTGTTGAAGATGGTGCAGCGATAACAATACCAACAATAACAAATCTTATAGATCTCAAACCTGCACCAAGTAATATTGCAGGTGATGAAAGGATTATTGTTTTAGGTGATAGAGCAGTTAGTAAGTTAATTATTTCATGGCAACCAGTAGCTGGTGTTTCGCAATATTCAGTAAAACATAAGTTCAACAACGGAAGTTTTCAAACAACAATTGTACAAAGTCCTGTTTTTGAAATATTTGATACTGAGCTTGGTACATATGAATTTGAAGTATATAGTTATAATGCATTTTTTGAACCAAGTGTACAAGCAACAACATTAACATTTAATGCAGTTGGTAAGACTGCTGTACCAGGTGATGTACAAAATGTAAAAATTGAACCTTTATCAAATCAATTTGTAAGATTACGTTTTGATAAATCTACGGATGTTGATGTTTTACATGGAGGCAACGTTGTTATACGAAGTTCAAATCTTACATCTGGTGCAACTTTTACAAATTCAGTAGATGTTCTCCCTGCATTGCCTGGCTCAGTTAGTGAAACAATTTTACCAAATATTCAAACAGGAACATATATTTTGAAATTTCAAGATGATGGAGGTAGATTAAGTAGTGGTGAGGCAAAAATAGTTGTAATTGGTACTACACCTGATCCTTTTCCTAATTTAGCAGTATTTACAGATAGAGAAGATACAGATTCACCTCCTTTTAATGGTGCAAAAAGTGATTGTTTTTTTAGTGATGAAGTTAATGGTTTAGTATTAGGATCAACAGAAGTTTTAGATAGTGTAACTGATTTTGATGCTATTGCGGATTTTGACTTTTTAGGTAATGTAGATTTTGAAACAGGCGGTCAATATAGTTTTGCACAAACGCTAGATCTTGGAGGTGTACAACCTGTACGTTTGCGAAGGCATTTTGTTACACAAGGTTTTTATCCTAATGATTTAATTGATAAAAGAACAGCTAATATAAACACATGGACAGATTTTGATGGTGCTACTGCATTTAACGTAAATGCAAAACTTTTAGTTGCAACAACAAATAGTGATCCTGATACATCAGTTACGGCTGATAGTTATACAATATCTGGTACAACTATAACAATTACAAAATCTTCACATGGTTATTCTGTTGGTAGTTTTGTTAATGTTAATTTTACTTCTGGAACAGGTGTTGATGGTGATTATGAAATAAAATCAATTCCAAATTCAAACACATTTACATTAACATCTGCTACTTCTCTTTCAACAAGTGGTAACTGTACTTATAGTGCTGAATTTTCTGACTTTATGCCCTTTGTTAATGGTTCTTATGTTGCAAGAGGTTTTAAATTTAGAGCAGATTTAGAATCAACTGATCCAGCACAATCAATTGAAATTGATCAACTTGGATATACAGCAGAATTGGAAAGTAGAACAGAAACAAGTCTTACAAATGCAGGGGCATCTGCTGGTGGATTTATTGCATCTGGTACTTCTACAAAGTCTGTCACATTTACAAATAGTTTTTTCACAGGTCAATCTGGTACTAGCATTGCAGCAAATTCAGTTTTGCCATCAATCGGTATAACAATAGAAAATGCACAGGCTGGTGATTTTTTCGCATTATCAAATATTAGTTCAACTGGATTCGATATTGATGTCAAAGACTCAGGTGGGAATAATGTAAATAGAAATTTCAAATATGCTGCAACGGGATTTGGGCGTGGTAGTTAGGATTGAATTAAGATATACTTAGATAAAAAATTGGATTAGGTAATGGCTACTCACGATTATGTTATAGACAACTCCACGGGAGCTAACGTCAGGGCTGATATTAATAATGTATTACAAGCGATATTAACAAATAACAGTTCTGGATCTGCACCATCGACTACAGCAGCCTATATGTGGTGGGCTGATACAACTAATGGTGTTTTAAAGATAAGAAACTCAGCTAATAATGCATGGGTAGAACTTTTACAACTTGATGGAACAATTACTCTTGAAGATGGCTCTGCGAGTAATCCTGCATTAGCATTTAGAGATGATCTAAATACAGGAATCTACAGTGGTAGTGCTGATACTTTTAATATTGCTACAGGTGGAGCCGAAAGATTAAAACTAGATGGTTCAAATACTGTTTTTAATGAGGCGGGTGCAAATATAGATTTTAGAATTGAAAGTGATACGTTAAGCCATATGTTTTTTCTTGATGCTGGTACAAATCGCATTGGAATAAATACTGCCTCACCTAGTTGCATGCTTCAGATAAATGATACAGCAACTAGTGGTGATGGGGTTTCAAATATATTGATGCTTAACGGAACACCAAATAATACTAATGATGGTATAACACTTCAGTTTGCAAGAGTAGGAAGTGATTGCGGTTCAATAACATTACAAAAAGTAGCTGATAATAATACTACAGATATGATTTTTGGCACAAGGTTAGGAAATACTGAAAGTGAATCTATGCGTCTTGATGGAAGTGGAAGATTACTTATAGGTTTAACAAGTTCAGTTAGTGCTGACGGCAACAATACAAATTTACAGGTATGTGGTACTAATTCAGACAGTTCAAGTGGTTTTTTTGCAAGATTTGCTAATAATGCCAATGCACCTTTTTTAATGTTGGCAAAAAGCAGAAATGGAACTGTTGGTGGTAATACTGTTTTGCAAGCAGATGACCAACTTGGTGTACTAGCATTTCTTGGAAATGATGGTTCTGGATTTCATGAGGGCGCAAGAATTACAGCTGTAGTTGAATCAGGTGTTGGCGATAATGATTTACCAACTGCTTTGACATTTAAGGTAAACACTGGAACGACAAGTGTAAATGAAAAGATGAGGTTAACGAGTGCTGGAATATTACTTTTAGGTAAAACTTCAACTTCACAAACTCATACCTTACAGGTACAATCTGATTCACAGGCGCAAGCTATTGCAATTTATGGTAGGAACGGAGATGATATTGGTGAAATAGCTTATTGGGAATATGATGGAACTACTAAATTAGGTGAACTACAATATCGTCAAGAACATATAGCTTTAAGACATCGAGTAGGACATATTCAATTTGCTACTACATATAGTGGTAATTCTATGGGTGAAAGAATGCGTTTAATTAACGATCAGTTGTGTATAGGAACCACTGCTGGTACAGGGTTAGCAACTTCTCGTAGGTTGCAGATTAGAGGAACTACACATTCAAATGTAGGTATAAATATTTTAATAACTGCTAATGACAGTAACCCTGCTTCTATTGATCTTGGTAAAAGTAGAAGTTCTGGTAATGCAATTCTTGGAAATAATGATGATGTTGGTCAAATAAATTTCTATGGTAATGATGGCAGTGGATTTCATAGCATGGCAAGGATTTTGTGTAGGTGTCAAGGACACGACACAAGTGATAATGATCTACCCGCAGCATTAGCTTTTTCTACTTTAACTGAAAATACAACATCACTTAGAGAAAGATTAATAATTGATGACGAAGGTATTCATTCAATTGGTTCGGAAAATCATGCTTTAAGTGTTTCTACATCAGCAAGTTCAGGCACAAGCAAATATAATTTTAGAGGTCATCATAGTGGAACTGCTGGACAACCTGGCTCTGGAACTTTATCTTTTACAGTTTGGTCTAATGGTAATGTTGAAAACTTAAATAATAGTTATGGACAAGTTTCAGATGAAACTTTAAAACAAGATATTGTTGACGCATCATCACAATGGAATGACATTAAAAATATTACAGTAAGAAAATTCAGATTTAAAGATAATCCAACAGGCGAACTACAGATCGGTGTTGTTGCACAAGAAGTTGAAAAAGTAAGTGCGGGTTTAGTTTACGAAACTGGTGATGTAGGTGAAGAAGTAAAAGCTGTAAAATATTCTGTTCTATATATGAAAGCTATTAAAGCATTACAAGAAGCAATAACAAAAATAGAGGTGTTGGAAACCAAAGTTGCAGCATTAGAAGCTGCTTAGTAAAATTGGTTAAATTACATTAGTTTTATGGCTACACCACAAGAACTTTATGACGAAACAAAAACTCGTCTTGATTTAAATATTGCAAAATTACAAGTTCTACAAAGAGAAATTCAAGAAAAGCAAACAGAAGCACAGCAATTAATGCAACCGATCATGGAAGATCAAGGTGCATTAAAGCAGTTAGAAAAACTTAGTGATGTTGTGCAGACTGTAGAATCAAAGTAAAATTAAAGTAAACACTTATTATCATGGCTGTTACTTGGGATGTTGCTGCTTTAGATGCAACAAAAACTGTCGGTAGTTTATCTGACGTTATAACAACTGTTCACTGGACAGCTAGTGACTCTGAAACTGTAGGCAGTGGCGATTCTGCTGTAGTGCATAGCGGTTTTGCCTATGGCACTGTATCTCTTGCTGCTGCTGACGCTAGTTCGTTTACTACTTATGCTTCTGTAACTAAAGACAATGCTATTGCATGGGCTAAAGCTGCAATCGGTACTGATGAAGTTACAGCTATTGAAACAGGTATTGCAAATCAAATAACAGAATCTAAAACACCTACTAAGACTTCTGGTGTACCCTGGTAGAAATTACAGAAAGTCCTACATAAAGTGGTGCTAATGCACAGATTCCACAGAAGGTTATAATTGTCACAGGTACTAATGCTTTTGCAAAGGCTTCTTTCATGTTACTAACTCGCATAACTCAGGTTGCTTCCATCCTCTCACTATTGTTGTCAACGTCAATGCTTGGAGGTGGATACTTTGCATACAGATACTTTTCGTCACCACAATTTAAGTCAAAAGTTATGCAAGAAGTTATGCAAGAAGTACAAAAAATATTACCTGGTCAGATAGATAAAAAACTACCATCTGTTACAGGTAAGTCTTTGCCTATTTGATGGAAATACCTGAGATACATATTCCAGAAATATATGTACCTGATATACCAGAACCATATAGCCAACATTATATAAATATTGCAAAACCACCAGATATTGATGTTCCTGGTTGTACCTATCAACATCGTGATATAAAAAATACAGGTAATCGTAATTTATTACTTGAAGATCCTAATGGCGTATTCACATCGTGCGATTTTCCATTTCCTAGCTATATTCCTCTTGACTATACACCTGAGAATCTTGTCATTACAGAACAAGCACCTGTTAATAACGAAACACCACCTTTACCAGAAGCACAAACACCAGATGCAAAATTACCAGAAAAAAAAGAAGAGGAGATTGTAATACCTGATTGTCCTGGCAAAAATGACAGAAGAATAAATGAATACACTTCAGAGTTGCGTACTGAAAGAGTTAAGGGTTATAAGAGGGGTGATGACGGCATAGAATGCATTCCAATTTATGAAAGTGTCACGTTTGTCGA
>VTLG01011672.1_pt1 | contig 15751 bp, 30 predicted proteins | sample 4694571 | NCBI WGS metagenome assembly VTLG01 (sample SAMN12604809, study PRJNA352737) | marine metagenome | biome: ENVO:00000447; feature: ENVO:00000209|ENVO:00000569|ENVO:01000036; material: ENVO:00002151; isolation source: viral sequences binned using virsorter ...
GCTACAGATCCTGAAGCAACAAGCTACAAGCCTCAAGCCCCAAGCAAAAAGGTTCAAGCTTCAAGCCACAAGCTTCAAGCGCCAAGATCCCTGAACCAGGAAACAATTGAAAACGATTAACGGCTCTCGGACCGAGGGCCTCTACTAAGATAAATGTATTCTTTGGATGCTTAACATGCCATGCAATTTGGTGTGGTGAAAACTTAATTTTTATACCCTTGGTTACTTTTAATTCTACTGTGAAAAAGGTGCCAGAATTATTATAGCCCAATAGATCAGGAGTACCAACATTGCTAAGGTTTTCAATCCTATTCCAAACAATTCTAGGAGTTTTTTTAAGGAGTTTTTTGTATAATTTAGACTCTGGTCCCACTTACTTTTTCGAGGTAGCATCGTCATTCTTTTTGCCATTAGCTTTTGACTTTAATGACGCTAACATAGCAATTATCGTAGCAACTTCTCCATATGGTCTAGTCCATAGATAAGACAATAACTGTTTTCTTTGTTCATTTGTTAATTCAAACATTTTACTCCTTTCTAATAATCTCCACGCACGCCTGGAGGTAATATTATTTTTTTACTTTTTACAGGTTTTAAAACTAATCTTAAGCCTTGTTGTGCACCTATAATATTATTCTCTTGCACTTCCATTCTTTTAATTTCTTCTAAGTAACCATCCACTTCAATATAAATTCTAGCATACTGAACTGCATTGCCTCTGCCTTTACCATCTTTTAACTTATCAGTAAAGCTACCTAAAAATTGTTGTAAGTCTTTAACGAGCATTAAAATAATCGTCTATCTGTTTAGCTAAAGCTTTGTTATCTCTCTTCAACTCTTCATTCTCTACAATCAGTTTACCCATAAGTTCTTTATGAGTTCCATTAATAGCCATCAACTCTCTAACTCTTTGTCTTAAAGTTTCAATGGTTTGTTCTAAATCATTTTCACCACGATCGTTTTTGTCATCTTTCATATCTTGACAATATAGCCATGTTACCTTAAATTGTCAACATGGGAGTTCCAAAAAGATTAACTGAAATGCAAAAAAGATTTGCAGAATATCTGGTGTTTAACGAAGGTAGAACAACAGGCGCTGATGCGGCAATTGCTGCAGGCTATAGTGAGAAACGTGCTAGAGTTGAGGCCTCAGAATTACAAAACCCTAGACTGTCTCCATTAGTGGTACAATACATAGGTGCACTGCGAGAAGAAAAATTAAAAAAATACGAAGTTACTTACGACAAACATGTAGCAGAACTTGGTAAGATACGAGAAGAAGCACTTAAGAAAGGTGCTTTCTCCGCTGCGACCAACGCTGAAAAGAACAGAGGCATGGCTGCAGGATTATACATAGACAGGAAAATAATAAAAACAGGAAAATTAGAGGAACTATCAGAGGAAGAACTAGAATTAAAAATGAAAAAAATACTAGATGATTACGCACCAATTCTGAACGCAAAACAGATTGAGGGTGAGGCAATAGAGACACCTATATCTTCTGAATCTTCTTCACCCACTGACGAGGAATCATCGTCCGATCCCCAAAACTAAAACTACCATCATCTTCTCTGTCATAAGAAGCAAATAATTTTATAGCAATTTTATCTTTAGAGTATAACCAGCCTTCGTTAATAGGTTTAGCTAATCTCATCTTATCAAATTCCTTATCATTAGCCCAGCCAGAATCACTCACACAATCGATCCACTCCACTCTGACTTTAGGAAAAGGTATATCGGGAGTTCCACTTGAGGCAATGCTTTTTCTTCTTTTCTTGGGCATAATTTCTTATATCTCAAAAATATGTATACGTATGTAAAAAAAAATGAAAAAAATGACAAAATGAATTGCCTCGCGCGCGGGCAATCTGAGAAGTGACAGAATAATCTGTCACATGACACTTTTTAAAACCACAATTTGGCAACTATTATTGTTGTATACCAATGATTCTAGTCGAAATGACAGAAAAGACACTTTTTCTAGAGTAGTTTTTATTTTTTTTTTTATTTTTTTTACCATACATATACACTGTCGTTTGTGGCAATCGTTTTTTTAACATTATGCCTTATTTCTGACATAATGTTTCCTCAATGCTGCCACTTTGTCCTCAGCTGACGCTATTCTCTCTATCTGCTTATCTAGTTCTCCTGTAATATCTACATGCTCCGGGATCACCATGTTATGCTTACAAATACAATCAATTTTATATATAGCGTCCTCAATCTCTGCATCATATCTTTTTAAAAGAGTTTTAAGTAGTTGTTCGTTCATTTTGTAAAGTCCTCCGCTTTCATAGGTTTTGTTTTTTCTTTCTCATCAAACTGTAACTCATGGTACATATCTAATCTTTTTAGAAACTTGTGCTTCCACGCCTTTAAATCAGCGTCTTGCACTTTAAATTCTTGATAATATAGATCTGGTGTGCATACCATTATAACTCCCTGTCTTATCTTACTGCCATAAACGTAGTCATGAGCCATGGCATATGCAGCAATTTGCAAGAAATAATCATCTATCCACTCTTCTCTTTTTGGTCTGTTAGATTGTTTAAAGTCTACGATAGACTCCATGTCATTGTGTAAACATACTAGATCAGTAGACCCAGCATAAAGGCCAGGATAATGTAATGTAACTTCTGAGCCATACACTTCTTCAACTGGTGTAAGACCCACTTCAATAATTTTTTCGGCCATGGGCTTCGCCTCTTGTCCGATCCCTGTAAGATCATCGTAGCCAACTCCCTGTATATGAGATTCGAGGAATTTATGCATGGCTGTGCCCCTCCTACTACTATGATTTTTGATTTCTTCTGCTCGTTGTTCTCCAACTTTGGCCTTCCAGTCTTTTAAAAATTGTTGATCTTTGGTAGCGCCTAATATCGTAGTTACGCTTGGAAGTCGAGAATTATTTATGTCATAAACCCTGGTCCCTGATCCGGGGTCCGTGATCTGTTTTCCTTGTATATAATTGTATTTATTACTTAATTTTATACCTTGGACCAAGCGAATATTATCTTCATATTCTTTTAAATCTTTTTCATCCATCATCTTTTTCTTCTTCTTCTTTTTCTTCTTCTTCTTTCTTATTAAATATTTCTTCAAAATTCTTACGATACAAATCCGTTACCACTCTAGACTTACCATCCCAATTAAAACCTTTTTTATCTTTTTTCATTCTAAACTCATCATCTTTTTATACTCTAATAAATCAACAACATTATTATTCATAATTTTCTTATCAGCATAGTGAGCAAGAATCTTTTGAATCTTAGGTAACTTTGTATGTGACCAAGGCCAGATTAAAAGACACACAAAATATGCATCTCTATGAGAACATCTCCAACGCCATTGTTTTTTACGACCTGGCTTAACCTTTCTAGGTCCAACTGTACCAACACCTAGAACTTCATGTAACCACATCAACAATGATTCATCAGTCATGGCTACTTCTAATCTAATCTGCCACGTTGGATAAGCTTTTTTATTAGGTGCACGTTTACGCATGTATTGTTTGTAAGATACACTACCTTCACCATCAAATAGTCCTGCAATATATGCTTTATCCGTATCACTTATCATTTATTACTCCTCTCAATACTGTAGTCCACGGGTTGAAATTATAATCTACCTTAGTGCAACTTGATGTCATGATTACGATCACCGTCACTGTCACCAATAAGATTATCTGAAGTCTCATAAAACTCTCCTTCCGAATCACAGTCCCAACATTGATGAATCATTTCATCATATTCAAAACTTGTAACTTTAACAAACCCATTGCCCTTACACGTTGGGCAAATTATTTTCATTACTCTATATTTTTTTAATTTTGCCATTTAACTTTTTTGCTTTTTCATTTGCCAACGATTCAATTGTCTTAGATATTGATAACTTTGCATCTGGTAATAAAACCTTCGACAACGCAATCAAAGTCTTGTATGTTTCGTGTGGTAATGAAACGTTTCTATATTTAGTTATATCAGTCATTTTTGCCTTTCATTTATTAATGATGATAATATAGGATAAAAATAAGGTTTGTCAATATGAAATTTATATTAGGTCTAATAATTTGTTCTAGTGTGTATAATACTTGTTTACCTGTGCATGAATGGCATGAAAAATTTGATAGCCACTATGAATGTATGATGTTTGGTTATGAAGAATCTATTAAAAAAGCAAAAGAAATAGGGCCAAAAGATGTAAATGAGTATGGAACTATTATTAAATTTTATTGTTATCAAGAACCTCAGACTAACACTTGATTTTATGGCAGAAATGTGGTAGGCGGTAAGTTCTTACCTTTAATACCTATCCTGTTTTCTCTCTCTATGGGATAGGTCTATAATTAGTTTACCATTTAAATGATCCATTTCGTGTTGCACCACTCTGCTGGGTAGATAATAAAATGTTTTGTGTTGGTCCTTGCCGTGTCTACATTTCCATTCTAAATTAATAGACATAGATCTACTTACTTTTACCTCTTCACCAGGACAAGATAAACACCCTTCAGTATCAGGCATTTTTATATTGTTTTTAGATTTTACGATTGGGTTGATAAATACTTGTGGACTATCTTTTTCATTAGATGTGTCCATTACAAACATACGTTTATTATAACCTATTTGATTAGCAGCTAAACCAATACCGTTAGCTTGGTACATAACTTTAATCATGTTATCTAATATAATATTATTTTCTTCACTTAATGGAAAATCTATTTCTTCTGTAGGTTTTCTTAAAATTGCTCCAGCATATTCTTGATGACTTAATATTTTAATTTTCATATTAACCCTTATAGCCTCCGTGCACGTACTACTATAAGGGCAAAGGCTCCGAGGCTACTGGCATGGGACGAACCCTTAGCCAGATCATCGCTTGACGTACAGGGAATAGCGCGAGGCATTATTTGGACGCCGGTCCTTTTCAAATCTATCTGCATACACATCCAATCATAGTTCCACTACCATCTTTCATGATGTGTAAGTTTAAAGTGTCAACATAACCCGTTAACTCTAGTCTTAATATGTCACACAGTTCAAAACAACTTGGGTTACTTAACAACTTTATATGTTCCATCATCTGTTTTGTCACTGGAATTAGTTGGTACAGTCCATCGTTTAATATTATGAGGTCCATTTGCAAACTCCCTTATATATTTATACCAAAGATCTTTATATTTAGGATCTTTAGTTTTTTCCCAAAGATTAGCCACGTCATCAATCTTCTTCAACGTAACCATGTTTTTTCTTTCCCCATTTAATAGTTTTATTAAAGTTTTTAGCTTTAATATCAATAATTGGACCATAACTTTTCCAATTTTCACTAACTAAATTTAACTCTACCAATAGTAATGACCATTGTTTTTGAGATATGTTACTAACTTTTATGTTTATTTCTTTCATGTTGTATATATAGGTTATTATGGGATGTTTGTCAACGTCCTTTTCTACCTTTTCCACGATATTTACCCATTCTTTTTTCGTGTTTATTTCTATTCTTTTTGTGACGTCCCGGTCTTTTTTTAGGTTTATCGCGTTTTGGCTTAGTTATTACGCCAAATTTAGCCCTCTTGGCCATCTATATTTATTTCTAATTTTATTTTATTTTTTTCGTTGCTTGCCATAATTGGTATGTAGCTAATTTTACCATTAATTTTTTGTTCTAAATCACTACCACAGGTTGTGCATCTAAAATGATCAGACGCAAGACTTATTAATACAACGTCAAAATTACAATTAGGACATTTACCATTAACTATTTCTGTCTTAAATATTGTGCTTTCCATTAGTTTGCTAGTGGATTTGAAGTAGATACTTTTAGTTCTTCTATTTGTACTTGTAATAATTCTATTTGTTTTTCGTTAACTAGTATTTTAGTGTGACCGTGTTCTGCCATGTTATGTTCGTGAGATTCTATTGCTGCTACTTTTTCTTCTAACACAGCTATTTGTGAAGAATAATCTGCAGATGATTTACTTTCTAATACATTAATTTTTTCTGTAAGTTTACCGTATGTAGCAAAGCCACCACCTATTGCAACAACCGCTGCAACTAATGCTGCTATTCCTGCAAGTTGGTCTTTAAGATTTTTCATTATGCTTTTCCACCTTTTTTTAAACCTTTAGCTTTTTTAAACATCTTTTTAGAAGCTTTATTTCTAATATTGACTGCATCGGCAAGTTTAAATAGTTTTGCTGATGCTCTGTTTCTTAATTTATTTTTATTCATTAAGAATTTTTTCCGTAAGCTCTTCCGCCACCTCTTTTAGCAATTCTAACGCTTCCACCATTTTTAAATTTTACATTTGTAGCATATGGTAAGCTCATTCTGTTCTGAGTTTCTTCGGCTCTTTTGTTTTGTGCAATTGCCTCTTCCATTTCAGATGCAGTTCTTACATTAGGGTTTTCATCAAGAAAACTTTTTTGCTCGTCAGTTTTTGCAAACTTATATCTTAATTGTTTCGCCTTATCTTTAGCTTTTTGTTTTAGCTTTGGTTGTAGTGATTTAACTTTAGCCATTTTTTAGTATCTCCAGTTCTAAAAGCAATTGTTGTTTTCTAGAGTTTATCTCTTGAAGTTTTCTTGCTTTAATTTCTATCTTATCATTTTGAGTATAACTTGCAAGGTTAGTATTTGGATAAATTTGCCTGTTATCAAAGATATTTAATTGGTCTAAATATATGTCTTTTGGTGCATAAAACGCTGTATTTGCGTAGGCATTTAGTGATGCTTGTTCACTTGTCATAGCCTCCATTTTTATAATATTTTTAACAGCTAAATTTTTAGATATGTCTTTAATATCACTGTCAACCTTATCCATTATTTTATCAAGATTTTTGACGATAGCTTTTTTCTGTTGTATCTTTTTTTGTTTGGCAAGCTTCTTAGTCTGAATAGCGGACTTCTTAGGAGTTTCGCTAGTAGATTTTTCTTCTTTAATTTCTTCTTTTTCATTAGTTGCTTCTACCATCTCAGTAGGCTCTTCTTCAATAACTTCTTCTTTAGCCATTTCAGTAGTTTCTTCTTCAATAACTTCTTCTTCAACCATTTCTGTTGGTTCTTCTTCTACTATTTCTTCTTCAATAATTTTCTCTTCTGTAAAAGTTTCCTCTTCCTGAGAAACCACCGGTAAGAAGCTTGCAATGATCTCTTCTGTTTCCTCATATATTTCCTCCTCTTGTGGTAACATCATTGAAAAAAAAGAAGTGCTTACTTCCTCCTCCATAGGCATTTCTTCTATAATCATTTCTTCTTCCATAATTTCCTCCATAGGCATTTCTTCCATAACAATTAACATTGGTTCAAATGTCATTTCCTCAAATTCTTCTTCCATAACTTCTTCCATAGGTGGTGCTATAAGTGTAAACTCTTCAAACATTTCTTCAATGTATTCAAATGTAAACTCTTCAAATATTTCTTCTTGTAACTCTTCAAATATATCTTCTATCTCTTCTATAATTTCATTTGATATGACTGTGTTGTCATAAGTCATTGTTAATTTAGCACCTAATAAATTAGGTCCACCTAGATTTACAGGAGTAGAATCACCATCTATACCAGTCCAGGTCCAGTCAAATTGATTAGATCCTGTGCCGTTGTATATAACTTGATCTGTATATTTGTTTGCATTACCATAGTAACCTGAGTCTGTATTTCTTATTTGATCTACTTGAGATAATACCTCACCATCAGAGTCTAATATCTTAACTGTTGTTTTAAATGTATCTCTACCTGATTGAGCCTGACCGCATTGATGTGATGATCCAGACCACTCACAGTTTTGTACAACTGTTGTAGAGTCTAATGTAACACCGTTATCTAACATAGCCTGGGTGCTAGTTTCATCGCCAGTTGCAACGTCAACTAAGGATCCTTGATAGTTTAATGTTCCTGTGCCTGATGATGTGCTACCTACCTCTACTTCTTGGTAGTTCCAGTTTTGATTTGTGCATGTAGTGTTAACAGATGTAAATGATGAACAGCTTGACTGTACATTAGGAATGTTAGTATCTACTGATTGTAAATTAGAGGCAGAACCAGTGCCGTTTGGTAATAGATTACCTGTTGTTATTTCTTCGGCTTGTGTAATTGTAAATGTTAATAAAAACGCTATCAGCCATTTCATCTAGGTTCTTTCCAATTTACTGGTTTTTTCTTAGGTGTAATAATCTTTTCTTTTTCTAATTCTTTTTCTATTTTTTCAAATTCTTTAGTCATCTTAGCTTCTTCTTTAAGTTTTTTCTTTTCTTCAAGAGCTGCTTTTTTAGCCATTGCTTTTTCCTTTTTCTCTCTAGCCTTCATACGTTTTACATAAATATCGTAATCTGGTCTTTCGTGATCATATTTAGACCATAATGCTTTAGCCTCTTTACCAATCTTACCATCTATAGGACATGGTGTTCCTGCTTGTATCATGGACTCAAACACACGTTCATCTTGACATAAAATAGCTACAGCTGCCACCTTCATACCAAAGTCATTTAGTATTCTAGCTAGTTTTAATCTTTCACAATTCTTATCTATTACATGTTTACCACCACTAACACCAAAACCAAATGTTTGCACTCCTGCAGATACACCAACAGCGCAAACGTCTTGTGTCATACTATTGTATGATGGTGCGGATGCTGATGGTGGTGAAGATTTTATATCTGAGTTTGTAGTATTGTTTGTTGTAGTTGTAGATTCAGATCCAGATTGATATGTAGTTGTAGCTGTTGATGTGTATCCACCTTCAATTGCTGTATTAGATCCTGATGTATTTGTTTGTGTAGACCCAGGATAAGCTGGTCTAATAAGTGTTAGTAAACAAATTAATATAATTAATATGCCTGTAAAATAATAATTCATACTTTTACCCATCGTATTTTATCTCGTTCTCAAAAGACATGTCAGTTGCATGGTCTTTTTTGTATTTGTAAACTCTCTTACATTTACAATCATCACAAGTGCATAAATCTCCATCATAATGATGGCCATGTAAATTTTCACTACAATGGCAATTACAATGGCATTTTTTACACTTAGCCATTTACAGTTCCTCTACAAGAAGGACATTGTTTTTTATAAGTGTCTGGGTGTTTTTCACAAACTACTTTTATTTTTATTTCATCCTCCGGAAAATCCTCATACAATTCTACATGCGGATCTTTTTCTTCTTTTTGCCAACTAAAAAGCCAAGTGACAAATCTGTCCCATAAATTTTTAATCATTTTTCTTCTCCTCAATTTCGTAGAAAAAATTGTCAGTGTCTTCTGTTTTCCACTTACCTGTATCTTCTACATTCCATTCGGAAGTTTGTACCTTCCAATCAGGGATTTCATCCTTCACAGTAAATGAAGGTATGTCCCATATTATTCTATTATTTGGCTGTGCCGCATAGTTGCCGTCATCTAACGCAAGTATGTGTGCGCACTTATGTTCGTGCGGGATCTCTGAGTGATCAGTGTCTATTATATTACTCTCTGGATGTGCAAAGTCAACTGTGAATAAGTAGGACCCGTGATGCCACTTCTTATCTTTTCCTATGTATTTACCAGCTTGTCCGTCTAGAATATCAAAACTAGTAACACTAGGGTAATAAGAAAAACAATTCCACAATTCCAATTCATCAAGTCTCCTGGTTGGAACAGCTTCCGGTTGAAAACCACGTTGAATAAAAGCCGATATGGGGAGACGATAAAAGACAGCACCGTTTTCCATGATGGCATGGAAAAGGATTGGCCTTCCTGTGATTGAGGCAATACCGAAGATAATACAGTCTTCAACTTCGCCATGATGTTTTTTAAGGTCATATAAATACTCCTTTTTTATTTGCGCGTATTGTACAGGAATATTTGCATTTAAGTAAGACATATTTTAACCTCATTTTATTTCACCCCAATTAGGGCCATATTCATAGTCAACCTTGTTAGGAACTTCTAATTTAACAGCATTTTCCATGATCTCAATAATTTTATTTGCATTATCACTTACAGATATATCTAATTCATCATGAACTTGTATATGTGGTGTAATACCCTCTTTGTGTAAATCTATCATTGCCTTCTTTGTCATATCAGCAGCTGATCCTTGTATTAATCTATTCAAAGCTTTGTATGTGTAAGCACGTTTGATCCCTGGTCCGTGTTCCAAGAGCGCTGCATCATGAGGCAGTGCCTTATGAATACCAAATTGATTTGGTTCCCATAAATGAAACCTACACAATCTTCCAAGTAGAGTTCTAACTTTACCAGATCCTTGTGCACGTTGCATCACATTGTCCATCAGTTGTTTTACAAATGGAACTTTGTTATGATATTGTTTAAACAATGCATCCGATTTATCTTTACTAACACCTAACTCTGCTTGTAATTTATTTTTACCCATACCATAGAACAGACCAAGATTTATAGTCTTAGCCTGTGATCTAGGTATCTCTGCCATCTCTGCTACAATGCTGTGAAAATCTGCATCACCATCGTGATATGCATCCAATACGTCCCCTGCTCCATAGAGATTCTGTAAAGCTGCATAATGCACTACCAACCTAGGCTCTTGCTGAGAATAGTCAAATACACCCCATGTATGGCCCTCCTCGGGTATAAATAACGACCTAATAGAAGGTCCAAGTTGTTTATTTCTAGCTGGAATTTGTTGTAAGTTTGGGTTTGAGTAACTAAATCTACCGGTCACAGTTCCGCCATTATCTGACCTTAATTGATTTATTTCTGCATGAATTCTACCTTTATGCGAATGCTTTATTATGGTATCAATAAATGTGGTATGAGCTTTGTTGATTTCACGAGCTTGGGCAATTCGTTTCACCAGTGGGTGGGGGTGATTCTGAAGAAAATTTTTTGTAAATGATGGAGAATTTGTTTTTTCGGTTGAGTCATAAGGTAGGCGAAGTTTTTGAAAAACTTGTGCTATCGACCTCGCTGCCCATATTTGAACATCTACTTGGGTTTCTGTTTTTACTTTTTGTAAGCATTCTTTTTCTTGTGCAATTAATTGTTGCTTTAATTTGTGAGCGGCTTCAACGTCTACACGAACTCCTAAAAATCGCATATCGACTAAGCAAGGGAAAAGTTCTGTCTCTAATTCAAAAATAGATTGTATATCTTGGTGTAAAATTTCTTTTTTTAATTCTTTCCAAAGTTCTAAAGTTATCTCAGCATCTTTTTGTGCATAAGCGCCAACATAAATGGCAGGTAGTTTATACATTTCTGCTTTGGCGTCAACACCCCAATCTTTTGCAGCTTGATATAAATCTGTTTCGTTTTTACTTTTTCCAGTGTATCTTTTAGAACAATTGTTTAAGTCATAACGCATTTGATTTTCATCAACTAAGGCCGATGCAATCATCGTGTCTACAACTTTACCGTTAATACTTAAACCGAGCGCTCGAATCCAACACACGTCATACATGGCGTTATGAAATATTTTTATAGCTGGAGTATTCAATACATCTTGAAACCATTTTAAAACTTTTTTACGATCCATGTTACCACCACCTTCATGTGCAATAGGATAATAACCAGACCATCCTTCAACAGCTACAGCAACACCCACAACATCACCATTTTGTGTTACTGATCCTGATCCCATCTTTACTAAATCTGGATCTTTTGTTTCTAAATCAATTGCTATTTCAGTGTGTTTAGATAAATTTGGAAATTCTTCTGGTGGTAGCCACTCTGTTTGTGGTTTAAAAATTGGTATTTGCATTATTTAGTTATCCCCCATGAGTTTGGTTTTTGTTTTTCTTCTTTTTTTGGTTTTTCTGGATAGTCTCTATCAATAGCCATATCTATATAATGTTTAGCTTTTAATAAATCTTCTTTCTGATTTTTCTGTTTGTGACGACACAAATATTTTATAGCATTACCTTCTGCAAACGGCAAATTATTTTTATTTATAAACTCTGATGGTTGAATAACCATGCTTCGATAGTGAGATCCTCCAACTTGTTTTTTATAAATGTCACTCATATTATATATCCTTTATTTGCTCTCTTTGGTTCTACTATGTGTAAATTTTCTTTCGTTCTTGTTGCACCAACATAAAATAATCTATTTTCGTCATCTGGATTTCTCTCATATGTATTCATAGTCGTTTGTGTTAGATCCGTCAAGAGCACAACGTTTTGTGCTTCCCCACCTTTTGCTGCATGAATTGTTGACAATTCTATTCTTGGTTTTTTATTTAAAGATTCACCATTTGCTCTCATTTTTCTTAAATAATTTACTCTGGCTTGACCTGCATCATCAAAAGCTCTGTACCACTCATCATTTGTTTTTAAATCATAATGTTTTTTTAAAGTATCCATGTCATACATACCCTCTTTAGCCATACCCTTTATTTTTTGTTTACTAAAATTTTTATCAGTCATGTATTTAGATATTTTTTCTAATTGTTTAAAATTTAATGGTTGGCCTTTTCTTAAATGCTCCCAATCAGTTGCTGCTTCTTGTAAATCTTTTTCATAATTTCTTTTGTATCTATTTTCATAATAAAAACCTTTTCTATACAAAGAGTCTTCTACATCTTTTAACATGTGTCTTGTTCTTGCTAAAACTAACCATTCACCTGTTGACATATCCACACTATCTATGTCAAAATGTCTATGCAAACTTCCTTGGTTCGTTTTAGGTTGCCAATTTTTATCTATTCTATTTCTAATTCTATTAATTATACCCATCGCTAAACCGTGAACTTTAGCTGGTATTCTAAATGATTGTGTTAATGGTAAATTTATCATTTGATTTTGTAATGCAATAAAAGAATCCACATCAGCGCCAGCCCATTTAAATATAGCTTGGTCATCATCTCCTGCAATAAATGTGTCTTCTGTCTTATTCCAAATAGATTTTGCCATATCCCATTGCATCAATGACAGGTCCTGTGCTTCATCTATAAACACTACATCAAAATTTGGTGACTTATCTGACTTAGTAAACTCTGTAATCATGTCATTAAAATCTATTAGATCATATTCTTTTTTATATCTTTTTAATTCATTATATATAATTCTTAACTTATCTAATTCTAAATCTTGTGTGTGCTCCATCCTGTTGTACTGTTGTTCTGGAGTTATATTTCTAAGTTGTGCTAGTTGTATAATTTGTAAGTATTCACTATCAGATGTAAATATACCATGATCTTCTTGATGCTCTGCATATGCCACAGGAAAACCTAATTTTTTTCCAAGATCTTTGTAATGTCTTGGTTGCATTACCTGATCTTTTTTTAATCCTAATTTTCTAAATGCTAATGAGTGTAATGTTCTAAAATATGGAAGGTCATCTTCTGATAAATTAAATTGTTTCATTGCTCTATCTCTTGCTTCGTGTGCAGCTTTTTGTGTAAAAGCAAAATAACCAACTCTATCAGGATCTGTTTCTTTTAAATAACTATCTACCTTATTTAATAAAGTTGTAGTCTTACCTGTGCCAGGTGGTCCCAATACAATAGTTTTCAAAACACATCCTTGGGCTTTAATTCTTTTTCGTTATAATCTTCTGTTCGTTTATCAAATTGTTTAACTACAAATACAGATATTCTTTCTTTACCAACTCTTTTTTCTTGGCAATTACATGTTTCTTTTAACATTTGCGCTGTTCGCTGATAATTTATATCCCATCTTTGTCTTATTAAAAATTGATTAAAAAATCTGTTATATACAAAGTGATGATAACCATCACTAGTCCACACACCACCTTTTTTAAGATCATTTATATCTGATCCTATGTGTCTGTTTAAACAAAACTCTTCTAAGTGATTTCTTAATTGATCGTGTGTTGTTACACCTTCTGGTGGTTCGACAGGTTCGTGGTTCTTCATTAATGGGTTTATAATCATGTCCCAATCTTTTGGTTTCACTGTTGGTGGTTTAAAATCTAATTGTTCCATGCACGCTTCTTGAAATAAACTTTGTTGTTTTAAAAATTTTACATTTTCCAAATGCAATCGTTCACCATCTACGTTTAAATAATAATATGGTTTTTCTAGTTTAATTTTTTGTAAGTCAGTTAACGCAGGAAATACTATTTCTTCTCCTATTCCATACTTACGACTCTTACATAATTTTTTATCACATAAATTACACATAGGAGTGTCATTACATTTATACCCCCAATCTTTTTTATCATGTTGTCTTTTAATTATATCTACTTCTGATTCACTTAATGGATTTGCTGACGCTGCAATATTAAACATTGTAAGTCTACTCTTCCACTCTGATGGCCATTTCTTTTTAGCATATACTCCATAATGAAATATTGCATTGTTCCTACCACCTTCTGGTATTTTATTTATTGCCATAAGTTCTATACACGGTGGTGCATCTGAGTATTCTGATTGTGGTCTTACAACTTTTAATTTTTGTAATTGATCTGGTGTTTGTTTATTTCTTTCATACAACTTAAAAAAGTCATCCATACTAGCAGCATTTCCATCTTCAAGAAAGGCATATCTTGTTGTATTGTCACTATTAAAGTATGGTAAATTTAAAAAATTTCCTGTATCATCTTGCGATTTTAATTTAATTTGTTTTGGAAAAACTTCCGATCCTCCATATCCTAAAACTGTTTTTATTTCTGTAAGTTTGTCTCTCATTCTTTCTGCTTCTACAGGCTCTGTTGTAAACAGAAAAACGTGTGCCCCACCACTCTTTGACCTACAAACTATTAGTGGTAAATTTATTTGTTTAATTTTTTGTATTAATTTTGCATGATCAAATCCTGCATAAGAATCTATATCTACGCAACCCCATTTACATTTATTGTCATCATTAATTGGAATAATTCCTAAACTTTGTGTGCCATTTAAATGCATGGTCCACAGTTCCGTGGTCACTGGTTGACGTACTACAAATGATTGTCCTTTTACCTTTACACCATTTTCTGTTGATGAAGATACTTTAGTGCAACCATGAGCACGTTCTAATCCTTGAAATATGTTTTTAAAGTTTTCTACTGACATAAATTAAAAGTGGGCGTATCCACTCTCGCTTAGACGCCCACTACCTAGGATTCGGTTAGTACGGTGTACTAGAAGTTTCCTCTGATCCATGTTTAGCTTGAACTTCACCTTTGCCTACTCGCTCAGCAAAGTTTTTAGCTATGTCATAGATAGACTTGTCAGTAACAGGACCAATCTTAGCTACATCCCATCCAAACCATGTTCCTTTGTCATTAGACATCTGAACAGTTTTTAGATTATAAATGTGGCTGTAAGTTGGCGGTGTAAATAATCCGTTCTTGCCCTGCATTTTAATTCCCATCATCATTGAGTTCCATTTTCTACTCACTTTTAATTGAGTAGCTTTCATAGAAATCAAAGCTGTGGTTGGACTGTCACCCATTAATATAACAAAATGGTTAGCAGTGTTCTCCAAGTAATTACCGTTTGGTAATCTATCCTTGTAAGATTTATCACGAGTAGTTGTACTCACAATATCACTGTCTGCCTCGTGAATTGCAACAGGTGCTCCTGTGCTTACTCCACGATCTGCCCACTCAATATATTGTCTTTTGTAAAAGACAGGTATAACATTTATATTGCTATACAACTCATTGGTAACAGTATTAATTATCTTGCCTGGCTCTGCGCCCTCGACATATTTTCCATGAGTCTTATTGACCTCTGGAGATAATTGTCCCAAAACTTTTAAGAATGGTAACGCAAGATCTTCTTGCGATATGTTTTGAGAACCTTTGTTTGCATCAGCTTCAAATAAATTTGCAGATAATGCTCCTTCTTTTTTCGTTG
>VTLG01002901.1_pt1 | contig 15747 bp, 12 predicted proteins | sample 4694571 | NCBI WGS metagenome assembly VTLG01 (sample SAMN12604809, study PRJNA352737) | marine metagenome | biome: ENVO:00000447; feature: ENVO:00000209|ENVO:00000569|ENVO:01000036; material: ENVO:00002151; isolation source: viral sequences binned using virsorter ...
GCCGCAGGTATAGGACAAGCAGCAAGTATGGCTGGTTTGATGGGAGCACAAGCATTAGCCGGTCAAGACGCAGGCGCACAACAATTAGCCAACGCTCAAGCACAAGCAGATTTAATCTCGCAAGCCGCAGCAGCGGGCCAAGGAGCGGGAACCGCGGATTTTGCTGCAGCTAGAGCATTAACTGGACCACAAGCATTTCAACAGTTTATGTCACCGTATCAACAAGAAGTTATTGATGCGACTATGGCTGACTATCAACAACAACTAGCAGAACAACAAGCACAGCTAGGTACATCAGCCGGTAGCGCTTTTGGCGGTGGTCGTTTTGGTGTAGCGCAAGGTCAACTAGCAGCGCAAGGCACACAAGATATGGCTAATCAATTAGCACGACTTAGACAACAAGGCTTTGAGCAAGCACAACAACTAGCAGCACAGAACGTACAACAACGTATGGGCTTAGGACAAGCGGCGCAACAACAAGCAGCACAGAACTTAGGTTTATTTGGTCAAGCATTAGGTGGTCAACAATCACAAGCACAACAGTTTCAACAACAAGTAGCGCAAAATTTAGGTTTATATGGACAAGCTGGGCAAGCGGGGCTAGCACAATCTGCAGCCGCACAACAACAAGCAGCACAGAATCTTGGTTTACTAGGTCAAGCGGGTCAAACTCAAGCCGGACTAGCATCATTACAACCACAACTTGCAGCACAACAAATTAGCTCACTTGGTCAACTTGGTGCAGCACAACAGAAACAAGCTCAAGGTTTATTAGATACATTTAGAGCCGGTCAAAAACAAATTGCTTACGAGCCGTATGACCGTATGGATTTCTTTGGTAATCAATTAGCGAAAGCATCACAAGGTTATGCTGGCACTGGTGCATCTTTTGGTATGCAGCAACAACAAGCGCCTAGTCCGTTCTCACAAGTTCTGGGTGGTATTGCTAGTATTGCAGGACCAGCGTTACAAACAGCAGCAGCATTTGGATATGGTCAACCGAGAATAGGATAAAGTATGGCATACACACTACAAAGAAAAATGTTTAAAATGGGTGGCGTCGCACACGGTGGTGGTGTTACTTCTGGATTAAAATTAAAAAAAGGTGGTAGCGCACAACCACAAGCAACATTTGGTGTTGGTAATAACGCGTTAAGAAAAACTGGACCAGATGGTAAAGAAAGAGAAGCACATGTTGCTTTTTTACCTTTGTTAGCTGGACCAACAATGGCACTTGGTAGAGCAGGTTTAATGGCGTTGCGTAGTCCTGGGTTAAGAACAGGAGTTTCAAGAGGTTTAGGTGCTCTTAAACAATTTATTCAAACAGGTAGAACAGGTGCTTTAAAAGTTGGTGATATAGCTTCAAGACCAACAGCAAAACAAATAGCTAAAATGACTCCAGAACAAATTAAAAGAACTGTAGGTAAAGCTGGTTTTGGACCAGCAGGTAGATTTTCACAAATAGGGAGAGGTGTTGGTCTTGCAGGTACTGTTGCTGGAGCAGGCGTAGGTTTGCCAATGGCATTAAGTGATAGAGTAGGATTAACAGAAAAAGGTAATGAAGATAGTAGATTAGAATCTCTTGTTAGAGGCATTGGTCAAGCTGGATTAGATTACAGTGTTCCAGGTATAGGAACGGCGGCAGTTCAATATTTAAGAGGCACAGAAAAAGACCCTAAACAAACTAGTCTTTACAATTTACTTTCTGGTAATGAAAAAAAGAAAATAAGTGACGATGATACAAAAACAGATTTTGGAGATGTAATAAAAGCAGAAGAACAAACACAAGAACAAAAATCTGCTGAAACTTTAGCAGATTTAAAAGATCGTTCTGACGCATACTTTAAACTATTAAATGATCAACAACCTAGCAGTAGACTAGGTGATATAGGCTTAGCTATATCAGCAGCGGCGCCTGGTTTATTAGCAGAAGACTATGGTCAAGCAGCAGCAGCATATGGTGAAACGCTTGGTGCTAGATTAGATGCAGAACGCGCAGCGGATCGTGAATTAAGTTTAGCTGCAAAACAATTAGCTATTGGCGATATGCAAAAAGAAGAAGAAAGAGCATTCCAACAAGATGCCGCTACAGAACAGTTATTGACAGCAGCTATGTTAGAAGGTGATCCGACTACACAAATTAGAGCACAAAAACTATTAAACGTTAGTCAAGAAATAGGTGTAGAAAACATAGTAGAGTTACCTGTTAAAGCTAACGGTAAACCTGACACTAATAAAATGCGAAGAAAAGTAGTTTACACTGATGTTAACAAATCACTAGGCGGAACTTTTGTAGCGATTAATAAAGACGGCACAGAAAAAATTACAGACAACTTCTTAGAAGCGCAACAATTTGCTAACACGTAGGGGGTAGCATGGCTGCATCTATAATACCACAATTAATTAAAGGTTTAAAAAATGTTGACAAAACAAAACTTAAAAATATTTTAGAATCAATTGTAGCTGACGCAAAACCAAAACCTCCAAAATCAAAATATTATACACCAAGTATTAAACAAGGACAAAGGCTGTCTCCTGAAGGATTAAATAATAGACTAAGAGCAACTGCATATAAGTTTAAAAACCCTTTTGCTACTCAAAGTGAACTTGTAGAAAAATTTGGCGTTTCACGTAAAATTAATAATATATTTATAAAACATAACATGAATACTCCTTTGTCAGTTTATCAAGGTAAAAATTTTCAACCTAAAACTTTAGAAAAAATAAAAAAAATAAGAAAAGGTTTTTTTGATTACGAAAAAAAATTTGATACGCAACCTTCTAAAACAGAATTAACTAAATTTTTAGGTTTAAAATATTCTAAAAAAATTGATGACGCAGGTAGGGTTCAAAGCAGAAATGAAATAAACGATATAGTAGCAAGCGCAAAAGGAATAGGTATAAAAAATCCTTTTGATGATTTAAATTTTTTTGATGGCAATCTTTCTAGAACAGGTCCTTACAGTGAATCATCTGTAAAACAATTAAAAAGTAAAGCTTTAAAAGAATTTTTTGCAAACCCTAATATACCAAAAGAAGTAAAACAATTAAGAAGAGATATTGATAAAACAACAAAAGAATTTAATATACTTTTTCCTAATGAAAAAAAAGTTGTTGATCACATAGACAGCTTTTGGAATGCCGCATCAAAAGAAGTTCCTTACGAAGATGTAGCTAATTGGCAAATAATTGGTAAAAAAATAAACGGTATAAAAGCTGCTTTATATGAAAATCCAATAGCGGGTTTAAAACATTTTTCTAAAGAACTTAAAAAAGCAAAAGGTAGAGAGGCAAAAATAGCCATAGCAAAAAGATTTGATGAACAAATGGTTAAACATAGAAAATTAGTTGACGATTCCGAAGTAATTTTAAAATTAGATGGTGTTGATGGCATACCTAATAAATTTATGCGTTATGCAGATAAAAATTATAAAGAACTTACTGGACCAATGAACCAAGAAAAGTTATTAAAACAATTAGATGAAATGCAGGAAATGATTAGTGCAAGAAAATCTTTTGAGCCAGGAGGTGCAACTGCAAGTGAGGCAGCAATGGGTATGATGGGCATGGGTATGAAAAATGGTGGTCGTGTAGACCTTGAACTAGGTGGTGTTGTAGGAGATGATTTTGATTTTAATGTTGGTGGTAGTTTTTCATTAGGTAATATAGGTCAAGATAATGAAATAGGTACTATACAAAGCATGCTAGCGGGTATCGGTGCTGGTATAATTGACATACCAAAAGGCGCGTTTAGCCTCGGAGCCAGCCTCATGGACCTGGGTTTAGGCACTAGCAGTGCAGCAAAAGTAGAAAAGTTTTTTGATAATCTAACCACATTAGATGAACAGGCAGAAGCCACAACTGCGGGTAACTTAACTAGAATTATAACTAACTTAGGTGTACCTGGTGTACAAGCATTTAAGATTGGTTCACAACTAACTAAGCAAGCACTGGTTGCAAAAAAAGCCAATAAGTATTTTAAGCTTACCGATAAAAAAATGGAAGCAACCATGAAAGATGCATTAAATGCTAATGGTCGATTGTTAACAACAGCAGGTGGCGCTGCTGGTATTGGTGTAGCCGACGCTATCTTTGTTGGTGACCCAGAACAAGTTGGTACGATTGGTGATATGTTTGGTGGCGGGTTAACAGCACTTGCACCAAATGATGAGAACAATGCTGCACGCGAAGTTATGAATCGTATGAAGTTTGGTTTAGAAAGTTCTTTGTTTGCCGGTATTATTGGTGGCACTGGTTCTGCAATCAAAACAGCTATAAAACGCAGCGGGGAACGCGAATATGCTAACAGTGGTATTGATAAAATATTGTCTAAGTTCAGACCACGGGGCGCTAAACCACAAGAGTTTTTTGATTTAGAGCGTGGTCAATTAGGTATCAGACAAGCAGATGTAAACCGAGCACAAGAGATACAGCGCGGTGTTGATAAACACATTGATGCTATATTTCCACAATTAAAAAATACATTTAACAAAACTACACAAGCAACACGTAGTAAACTATTAAAAGAGTTAAACGAAACATTATTATCTGGTAAAGCAGACATTGATGGGTTGACTGGTAAATTTAAATTTGGTGAAATGGACCCTAAACTAGTGGCAAGAGACAGAGCAAGACTAGTAGAGTTAGGTGCTAAAAACCCACAAGCTATTTTTGATTCGTTTTATGACATGCGTGCTGAATGGGACACCATGTTTACAGCACTTGGTAAACGAATGGACCCTAAATTAAGAAAAGAATTTGGTGATTCGTTTGGTGAAAAAATGGCAGAATATTTAGGTTCTACTTATCAAATATTTCAAAACCGCGGACTTATGTCTATTTCTAATTTTAAACCAGGGCAAGAGGCAATAGATAGAGGAGTAGTTTTATTTAAAGATGCAGCAAAAAAAGCAGGTAAAGAAATAACAGATGAAGAAGCATTACACTATGTTGATAACGTAGTTAAGACAGCCAGTATACCACGAGGACTATCAACGTCAGGTGAAAAAACTGCAGGTGTTATGTTTAATGCACCTGACTTTTTCTTAAACAAAACAGTAATGAGTGACCTTGAGTTTAAAGGTATTGTAAAATTATCTGATGTTACCGATGAATCTAAAAAAGTTATAGAAAATTTATTAGGTAAAGTAGAAGATCCAACGCAAACTATACTAGGTGGCACTGCCAGACTATCTATGATTACTAGACGTAATGAATTTTTTGATGATTTAATTAAATCATCAGATGAGGCACAAGCTGCAGGTAAAACTGGTTTCTTTTACGATGATGAACTACAAGCGGTTGCTGCTTTTGGTAGAGACAATGTTAGAAAAGTAAACATGGATCCTAACAAAGCGTTAGAAGCTGGTGTAACTAATCCTCTCAATGGTAAATTTGCACACAAAGGGGTGGCTGATGCGTTAGAAGAAACTAGTCAAAGTATTTTAGGTGAGGGTGCATTAAATAATGTCTATAGTAATTTTATACTTTACCCAAAAGCTGCATCACAACTTGCAAAAACTGTGCTCAGTCCAGTTACTCACTTTCGTAACTTTATTAGTGCAGGTGCGTTCGCCGCGGGTAATGGTATCATACCTAATGTAGATGCGTTTCAAACTGCGTTTAAATCTTTACAGACACCTCTTAAAGGCACACGAGAACAAAATGAATTTTACAGAAAATTATTAAGACTAGGTGTTGTTAATTCTAATGTTAGGTTAGGTGACCTACAAAAACTACTAGCAGATGTACAGTTTGGTGCTAGTGCTTCTACTTTGCCAGGTTTAAGACGACTAGCGAAACAAGGATCGCGGCTTAAAAAAGGTGCAGAAGAATTTTATACAGCAGAAGATGACTTTTGGAAAATAACTTCTTTTGCTATGGAACGTCAGCGTTATGAACAAGCTTATAAAAAAGCAGGCATACTTAAATCTGCAGATGAGTTAGATGAGATAGCTGCTGACATTGTACGTAACAATATACCTAACTATGATTATGTTAATGACTTTGTAAAAGGATTACGTAAGTTTCCAATCGGTAACTTTGTATCGTTCCCTGCAGAAATTATGCGTACTAGTGGTAATATTTTAAATCGTGCTTTTAGAGAAATAACAGAAAAAGTAACTCTAGATGATGGCAGAGTTATTAAACCACTATCCGGTATCGGTTATAAAAGATTACTTGGTTTTGGTGCTACTGCAGTGGTTGTGCCTTATGGAACGGTAGAGGCAGCTAAAGCAATTTACAATGTTAGTGGTGCAGAGATGAGCGCGCTTAGACGGTTTGTACCTGACTGGTCAAAAAATTCTACACTTATACCAATTAAAGATGAAGAGACTGGTGAATTAAAATACATAGATTTTTCACATGCTAATGCATACGACACTATGATTAGACCTTTTACTGCATTGTTTAATAATATACGTGACGGTGTGGAAGATGAAGAGCCGGTAATGCAAAGTATATTTAAAGGTTTGTATGAAGGTATTGGTGAAACAATATCACCGTTTGTTAGTGAAGCTATCTGGACGCAAGCAGCAACAGACATTTTCTTACGTGGTGGTAGAACTAAAACTGGACAAAGGTTGTATACAGACCAAACACCATTTGGTGAGAAAGCTTCTATTATTGCAGGTCACTTAATTGAAACACAATTACCAGGATCAATCGGCACGTTTGAAAGATTAGGTTTAGCAGCAAGAGGTAAACCAGATGAATATGGTCGTGAGTATGAGTTAACAGATGAAGCGCTAGGTTTCATGGGTATGCGTGCAGTTAAAGTAGATCCGGTTAACGCTATGAAATTTAAAATTGCTGACTATACTTCTGGTATTAACAACTCTCGTCGTGAGTTTACTAGACCGTTGCTACGAGGTGGTCCGGTTACACCAGAACAAATTATTGATCGCTACATGGTGGCCAATGAACAATTGTTTAAAGTGCAACAAGATATAAATAGAGATTACTATGCGGCTAGAATATTAGGCTCAGGGCAAGCAGAACTAGACCGTGAGTTTGCAGATAGGGTTTCTAACAAAGCTTTAAATGCTATTAAACGTGGTCAATTCAAACCGTTTATACCATCAGAAAATATCATTAAATCTTTTGCAGAAAACGCTAGAGCGCTGGGACAAGAAAATCCGTACAATGCAGCGCGACAAACAATTAATAGATTAGCTAGACAATACAATAGAACTAATATGATGATTGAACCGTTCCCGTTTAATACTAATCCATTTGCTGTAGAAACTTCTTTACCAACAGCAGGAATGGGTGATACAAATGTAACATTACCAAATTTAGGTGTGCCAATGCAGGGTGCTAATTTATTAGGCGGGGTTAGTGGAAATACTTTTGCAAAAGGTCAACAAGTTTTTGGTAGTAACGACCCAATATTTGGAAGTTAATATGAACGATACAGTAAAAGGCATAGTACCAGAAGATGATAGAGAACATATTATTTCTCTCTACGGTCACATCAAAGGTGTCGAACGTGAGATTGATATTATAAAAACTAATCACCTCAAACATCTGGACGACAAAATTTCACACGTACATCTTGACGTAGAAAAATTGGGCGGTAAGATAGATAAGATCTATTGGGTAGTTTTATCTACAGTGGGGGCTGTAGGATTAATGGTTATAGACACATTGTTAGGAAAATTATAATGCAATTATCAGACAACTTTACATTAAAAGAATTAACTAAATCACAGACCGCGACGCGTAAAGGTATTGACAACGAACCAGGGACCGCGGAGATTGAGAATCTTATTCACCTAGCGAAAACCATCCTACAACCAGTGCGTGAGCACTTCGGTAAACCGGTTATGATATCTTCAGGCTATAGAAGCCCAGCGTTGTGCGAGGCTATCGGTTCTTCGGCTAAGTCACAACATGCCAAGGGTGAGGCAGCAGACTTTGAGATAGGTGGTGTAGACAACAAGGAACTTGCAGCGTGGATCGCGGCTAACTGTGAGTTTGATCAATTGATACTAGAATTCTATGACGGTGTAGATCCAAACTCTGGTTGGATACACTGTTCTAGTAAGACGGGAAGTTTACGAAAACAAACGTTGAAAGCAGAACGAATAGAAGGCCGAACTTCTTATTCCCCGATTCTACTTTAGATCCAATCTTTAATATTTTCCCCCATAATTTCATTAGCAATGTCCACCTTATCTTTCAATGATTTGATTATACGCTCATCTATAGTCTTTTCCGCGACCAAGTCAACGTAGGTAACACTGCCAGTCTGGCCGATGCGGTGTGCTCGGTCTTCTGACTGTAGTCTTTTTTCTAGATCATAATTGTTAGAATAGTAAATTACTGTGTTTGCTGCTGTCAGGGTAATTCCGTACCCTCCAGTCTGTGCATTTCCGACGAAAAAGCGTGTAGGGCCCTTAACTTGCTGAAACTGAGCAATGTTGTCCTGCCGGAGGGTAGCATCCACCCCACCGTGATATTCGACTGTAGAGGCCTCTCCGTAAGCTTTTTTTAACGCAGCGACTATATTTTTGATGTCTTCGCGGTATGTTGCCCAAATAATTGCCTTGCCATCAATTTCTTCTATACAATCCATCAAAGCAGTAATTCTATTATTTTTTATCGGTGTCACCGTACCATCGTCAGCTTTAAATGTGCCGCAAGTAATTTGATGTAGTCGTAATAAAGTTGTTAGTGCAGTAGCTGAGCTCATCAACTTACCTTTGTGTTCTGCAATCGCAGCTTTCTTCATCATAACGTATTGTTCTTTTTGTTCGTCAGATAATTCTACTGTCCTGGTAGTAAATACTTTAGGTGGTAGGTCTAAACAATCTTCTTTTAATACTCGATAAGAAAAACTATCTAGCTTACCGGCTAGTTCATCTAGTCTACGATAACTATCTACAATTTGTACTTGACGACCACCAAAGTTTCTCTTGACCATATGTGCATAGCGCGCACGATAAGAATAGTATGAGTCCAGTCCTAGATGTTTTTTATCTAAGAACATACACTGGGTGTATAAATCTAGTGGGGATTTTGTTACGGGAGAGCCAGTAAGTATTCTACGGTATGTTGCAAGATTCCCTAGTGTTAAAATATTTTTTGTTCTTTTAGCTGTCGGATTCTTGATTGTCGTAGATTCGTCGATTCCTATTAGGGCTTTCCCTGCTAACATGTTAAGGAAACTATGTGCAAAGTCCAGTCCTTTCTTGGTAGAAAATGCTTCTACGTTCATTATCAATATCTTAAGGTCACCTTTATTATCAAATAAAGTATCTAGCTCTAGCTGTTTTTTCTTACTGTTGGTAGGTTCCCACAATACTTTAGTATGATTAATATGGTCCGGTAAATGCACCGGTAACTCTATGTCATACCAGTTTTTGTACACGCCTTTTGGTGCCACGATTAGGGCACCGCGGATCGCGGCTTGTTCATATAAAATAGCTAAGTTATCCACAAGTACTTTTGATTTACCTGTACCCATTTCCATAAATAGGGCATAAGTTTTTTCAGCCCAGGACTTGGTAAGCGCCAGTTTTTGGTGGTTATATGGCTTGGTTTTAAATTTATAATTTTTTATCATATCTTCTCTTGACATACTATATGGGATTGTTATATAAGAAGTCAAGAGTAAATAAAAATAAGGAGAAGATAATGGACGACAAACAAATTATAAATGTATTACTAAACAAAATACAAAGATTAAATCAGGAAAATCTACAGCAAGAAATTAATGCAGCAATGAAAGATGCAGACCTTGCTGCAGCAAACGAGAAGATAGCTGCGTTAGAAAAGACTGAAGACTTTACAATAACAAAAGAAGAAAATAGTTAAACACGAAAGGGTGGGAAGATGAGTAATATAACTCTAGAAGATTTAGAAGATGATCAACAACAGTTGATTGAGAAAACAGATATTCAAACACTGGCTTCTTTTTGCCAAGAGCTACAAGCACACGAAGAAGAAATACAAAGACTTGAAGCTACGGTAAAAGAATATAAAGAAAAAGCAGACAAGATTAGTTCAGAGATAATACCTAACTTACTAGCAGAACAAGGGTTGTCATCTTTGAAACTCGCTGACGGTAGCGGCGTTGATGTCAGAAAGACATACAGCTGTACTGTAAAAAAAGACTCAGTCGAATCAGCGTACACATGGCTTCGTAATAACGGACTCGGTGATCTTATTAAAAATGAGGTTGCGGTACAGTTCGGGAAGGGCGAGGATAACAAGGCGGAGCAATTGCTTAGCCTTGCAGAGCAAGAAGGTTATGAGCCTACCCAAAAACAAAAGGTAGAACCCATGACATTGAAGGCTCTCTTTAGAGAGCGTATCGAGGCCGGCCTCGATATGCCCTCGGAATTCTTTAACACTTTTGTTAAAGATCAAACAAAAATAAGCCGGAAATCATGAACAAGGAGACAAGAAACATGACAGAGAAACAAGTAGCGAAGAAGCAAAACTCAAGCGTAGCTCTAGCGAGTATGTTTGAGGCAGATTCTAGTACCGGTTTGGACAACATGGGCGCAGAAGATTTAGCCTTACCATTCCTGAGAGTATTAGGACAACTATCACCCGAGATAAATAAACGGGATGCCAAGTATGTAGAAGGCGCTGAGGCAGGTATGATATTTAATACCGTGACTAAGGTGGCATATGATGGCGAGAAGGGACTAAACTTAATACCGTGTTATTACAAACGCGAGTATGTAGAATGGTCAGATAGAGGACAGGGCACATCTGCTCCTGTTGCTATCCACTCAGTAAATAGTGGTATCATTAAAGAAACTACTAGGGGTGCAGATTGGAAAGACAGATTACCAAATGGTAATTATCTTGAAAACACTGCATCGTACTATGTACTTACTGAGGATATGCAGACGGCATTGATATCTATGAAATCTACACAATTAAAAGTTAGTAGATCATGGAATTCAATGATGAACAGTATCAAACTTGAAGGCAAGAATGGTTTGTTTACTCCTGCATCATACAGTCACGTGTATAACTTAAAGACAGTAGAACAATCAAATGACAAGGGAACTTGGTATGGTTGGACTGTGTCTAAGGTTGGTCCTGTACAGGATAAAAATCTGTACGCGGCTGCTAAAAGTTTTGCGGAGTCATGTAAAAGTGGCGATGTGAAAACCAAGCATAGTGAAGGTGAGTCTAAGTCGGAAGACGAAGTACCATTTTAACTGTGAACAGGTACCGAGCTAATCCCCCCGGCTCGGTACCATTTAGGGAGGATAGCACATGGCAGGGAGCAGAACAAGTTATCATAGACAATATTATCGCAAGCAAGCGATGGATGATCTTAGGAACACAATTAAAAACCTAAGACAAGATATGAAAATATTTATGCAAAGTCCTGAAGGCATTGCATACAAAAAAAGAAAACAAAAAGAATACGCTGTAAAGTATCGAGAGAAGAACAAAGATAAGTTAAACAAATATCAGAAGGAGTATCATAAATTATATGGATAGATTTAAGCAGATATTTGAAGGCAACAACAGCGCATACGGACAATTAATTTTAACTGGTGAAACTACCGACAAAGGCAAAGCAGTTGGCAAAGCGTTTATAAAACGTGAACCAATACCGGATCAGCTATGGCAAGATCATCTTGACGGTAAAGATCCGGCTTTAGGGGTAATACCTATTAACGAAGATAACAACTGTCGTTGGGGTTGTATCGACGTTGACGAATATAATTTAGATCACAAAAAACTAGCGGCTTCTATCAAGTCCCATAAATTCCCACTGGTAATGTTTAGATCAAAATCTGGTGGTGCACATTTATTTTTATTCACAACAGAATTTATTATGGCGTCGTTGATGCAATCAAAATTAAAGATGATGTCAGAAGCATTGGGTTTTGGTGGTAGTGAAATATTTCCAAAACAAACTGAGATACTAGTAGAACGTGGTGACACTGGTAACTTTTTAAACTTACCCTATCATGGTGGTGCAAGAGGTTTGCGTTATGCATTTGACGATGAATGCAATGCAGCTAGTTTAGAATCATTCTATTCTATGTATGACACTGCAGTACAGACACCTGACCAGGTACAAGAACTAGTTGTTATTAAACAGGCAGAGGTTAAGAACGAAGCATTTGCAGACGGTCCACCGTGTTTAAATAAATTAGCTGATGAAGGTTTTGGTGAGGGCTCACGTAATAATGCGTTGTTTAATGTTGCGGTATATCACAAGCAGGCCAATCCTGATACGTGGGAAGACAAAGTTATGGAGGATAATTCTAAATGGATGAATCCACCACTAGGTTTCCAAGAAGTAAAAGCATTGTTAGCATCCATAGGTAAACGTGGTTACGATAAATACAGGTGTAAAGACCAGCCTATTTGTGGTGTGTGTAACGCTGCAAAATGTAGAACTAAAAAGTTTGGTGTAGGTTTTGAAGAGGAGCAAATGCCGGAACTAGATACATTGACTAAGATTAATTCTAACCCACCACAATGGTTTTTAAATGTAGCAGGTAAAAGAATAGAACTAAAAACAGAACAACTACACAACCCCAATCTATTTGCCATAGCAGTATTAGATCAGGCCAATGTGGTATCACCAATACCAAAAGCTAAAGATTGGCGCGAGGTATATTTGACACCGTTGATGTTAAATTTACAAGAGATAGATCCATTAGAATCACTCAATCCAACTAACCAAATAGAAAACTTATTGTATGATTTCACAGTGCATAGAGCAAAAGCTAGAACTAAAGATGACATACTTAACAAAACTGCTTGGACTGATGAAGGGTTTTCTTATTTTAGAATGGAAGACTTTTATGCATTTGCCAAACGTAATAACTGGGAGTTAGATAAAACTAAAACTTATAATTTAATTACACAACTAGAAAATATTTTTGTTGCTGAGATTAGAATGGAATTAAAAAACCAAACACCACGTATTGTTAAAATAAATTCTATGAAAGATAACGGCGCACAAGTTAGTCAGGTGTCATACCAGGAGTCACCGTTTTAATGAAAACAATTATTCTGGGTCCACCAGGTACAGGTAAAACTACTACACTACTAACTTTAGTTGATGACTTTATGAAAGCTGGTGTTGATTCAAAACGTATTGGTTATTTTTCTTTTACACGCAAAGCAGCACACGAAGCATCTGGTCGTGCTGCAGAAAAATTTAATTTAGATCAGACTGAAGATTTAATTTATTTTAGAACACTACACTCACTAGCATTTAGATTGTTGGGTGTAAAAAAAGAACGTGTCATGAAGACAGAAGACTACCGTGAGTTTGGTTTAAAAGTTGGTATACCAATTAAGATGTCATTTCATTCTGAGAACGACGGTGTATTTAATTCTGACAACGAATATCTACGTTTAATCAACAAAGCACGCGTCACTGAGCGAGATTTGATGGACGTATACGATGATAACAGGCATACTGTAGATGTAGAACGTGACACATTATTCTTATTAAATCAAGAACTTAATCGTTTCAAAAAAGAAAAAGGTATGATAGATTATGACGACATGTTGGAAAACTTTATTGAGCAAAATGTATCACCATCTTTTGACGTACTATTTATTGATGAAGCACAGGACCTCTCACCTTTGCAATGGCGAATGGTCAGGGCTCTTTGGGCGAAAGCAGACAAAACCTACATTGCTGGGGATGATGATCAAGCTATATTTAAATGGGCTGGAGCTGATGTTGATTCTTTTATGGCACTTAAAGAAGAAGTAGATAAAATAAATACATTAAACCAATCTTACCGTATACCTGGTGGACCGATACACGAACTGTCACAAAATATTATTCAACAAGTAAACAAGAGATACGAGAAAGATTATTTACCAAGAAAAGAAATAGGTAAGCTGCATCGTTATGCTGACATTTCACAAGTAGACATGTCACAAGGACAGTGGTTAGTATTATCACAAGCACATCATTTTTTAGATCCGGTTATGGATTTATGTAAACAGCAAGGTTGGTATTTTTCTTATCGTAACAAACCATCAGTGAATAAAAATTTATTAGCAGCGATACACGGTTGGGAACAACTGCGTAAAGGTGAAGCTTTAAATGTAATACAAATAAAAAATATTTATTCTTATCTTGGTGACAATGTAACCAAAGGTTATCGCACCGCGAAAACTTTAGATATAGATTTAACGTATAATCTTGAGACATGCATCGCGGAACACGGATTGCAAACTGATAAACCTTGGCATGATTCATTTGCAGGGTTGAATACTAGCATGGAAATGTATATAAGGAACATGCTGGCGCAGAAAGAAAATATATTTAGAGAGCCACGCATCACACTATCAACTATACATGGAGCAAAAGGCGGGGAGGCTGACAATGTCTTATTATTTCCTGATATTACTAAATCTGCTTTGGATCATAATGATTACGACGCAGACGAGTTGCACCGGCTGTTTTATGTAGCAGTCACTCGTGCAAAAAATGCACTATATATTCTAGAACCAAAAGACTACGAGAGGGCATATCTATTATGAGTGATTTACCAGACTTTGACGACAAAGGTTTTTTTAAAAAACTAGTGGATGAGGGTGTCATTAACGACACGGTAAAGCTTAGTGATTTAAAAAAATTTGATGCGGTTAATTATCCATCACATTACAACCAGGGCGGCATACAATGTATTGACGCTATTGCTAGTATGCAGGGCAAAGGTTTTAAATATTATTTACAGGGCAGTGCGGTTAAATATATTTGGCGGCATGAACACAAAGGTAAACCAATTGAGGATCTAGAGAAAGCTATTTGGTTTTTAAATAAACTAAAGGAACAGTATGAATAAACCATTACAGATGCCGATGTTCAGTCCGCAGACTGAGTGGGTGCCACCGTTAAGATTACCGGACTTAAAAGAATACTCTGAGATTGCGATTGACTTAGAAACACGAGATCCAAATCTAATGAGTATGGGCTCAGGCTCAGTGCGTGGTGACGGTGAAATTGTTGGTATAGCCGTGGCGGTCGAAGGCTGGTCCGGGTATTTCCCAATAGCGCATGAAGCTGGAGGGAACATGGACCGGGGCTTGGTATTAGATTGGTTCGAAGAAGTTTTACACACCGATGCTACCAAGATATTTCACAACGCCATGTATGATGTCTCCTGGATTAGATCACTAGGGTTCCAAATCCGTGGTGGTATTATTGACACGATGATTGCAGCAAGTTTAGTTAACGAGAACCGTTGGAGTTTTACTCTTGATTCTATTTCTAAAGAATTTATTGGCATGGGTAAGAACGAAAAAGTTTTAACTGATGCTGCCAAAGCTTGGGGTGTTAATCCTAAAGCTGAGATGTGGCGCTTACCGGCACCGTTGGTGGGTGAGTATGCTGAACGTGATGCAGAAGTGACACTAAAATTATGGCATGCATTACAACACGAGATTACCCAGCAAGATCTGTGGGACATATTTAATTTAGAAACTAATCTGTTTCCATGCCTGGTGGATATGAAGTTTAAAGGTGTCCGAGTGGATGTGGAGAAAGCTGCCGGACTCAGAAAACAATTAACTAAAACCGAAAAAGATTTACACCGTGACATAAAAAAATTAGTTGGCTTTGACGTGGAGATATGGGCGGCGTCATCAATACAAAAAGCATTTGACAATCAAAAGATACCATACGATAGAACCGAGAAGGGCGCACCGAGTTTTACGAAAAATTTTTTAGCGACACACCCAGCAGAACTACCTAAACTAATTAACGAAGCAAGAGAAATTAATAAA
>VTLG01004672.1_pt1 | contig 15746 bp, 8 predicted proteins | sample 4694571 | NCBI WGS metagenome assembly VTLG01 (sample SAMN12604809, study PRJNA352737) | marine metagenome | biome: ENVO:00000447; feature: ENVO:00000209|ENVO:00000569|ENVO:01000036; material: ENVO:00002151; isolation source: viral sequences binned using virsorter ...
GATATTAGAGCAGAGAATCCTTCTAAACCATCGAATGCCATTAGTTTATATGATGCAAAGTATTTTGTTATAAACTCTGATTTTAGGGTTTATATTTGTCTTCAAAATGGAACTGACCCAGATAACACAGAAGGAAAAGCATCACTAGATGAACCAACTTTCACAGACTTAGAACCAAGAGCGGCTGGAACAAGTGGTGATGGTTATATTTGGAAATATCTTTATACAATTAAACCTGGTGATATTACAAAATTTGATTCTACCAACTTTATGCCTGTTCCTGCCAATTGGGAAACCAATTCGGTGGATGCTCCTGTAAGAGATAATGCTGCTACAAGTGGTCAACTTAAAATTGTTACTATTACAAATAGAGGTGCTGGATTAGGTACTGCAAACCAGTCCTATACAAGAGTACCTATTAAAGGTGATGGAACAGGTGCAGAAGCAACTGTTGTTATTAATAGTGCATCTAAAGTGGAATCAGTAACTGTCTCAAAGGGAGGTGCTGGTTATAGTTTTGGTACTTTGGATATAGAAGCAGGTGGTGTACCAGCAGGTAGTATAGATCCTGCTTTCAATGTTATTATTCCTCCTGAAGGTGGGCATGGGGCTGACATTTATCGTGAATTGGGTGCTAAAAATTCTCTTATATATTGTAGAATTGAGAATGACACAGGAAACCCTGATTTTATAACAGGGAATGAATTTGCTCGTGTGGGAATTGTACAAAATCCAAAATCATATGGAACCAGTTCTAATTTAGAAATTGATAAAGCAAGTGCTGTGTATGCTTTGAAACTTACAGGAGTGGGAGCTAGTAATGCTACATTTACTGCTGATGATTTTGTTACCCAAACTATTGGAATTGGATCTACTGCAGTAGGTAGAGTTATTTCTTATGATCAAAATACTCAAGTTTTGAAGTATTGGCAAGACAGAACTACTGCTGGATTTAATACTAACGGTACTGCTAATACATCTCCTGAGTATGGATTTAAATTAAATAGATTTACTAATAACGTTACTGCTAATCAGGGATCGTTAAATATTACTGGTGGATCTGTTACCTTAGGAATTCATAGTTCCTTTACAGGTATTTCTACCGTAATAAATAGTAAAACCTATTACCTTGGACAGTCATTCACGAAAGGAGTGGCAAATCCAGAAGTTAGAAAATATTCTGGAAATATTATTTACGTTGATAATAGACCTTCAATTACAAGGTCTACCAACCAAAAAGAAGATATTAAAGTCATTTTGCAATTCTAAAGAATTATGTCACAGGAAACTAATCTAAACGTCGCACCATATTTTGACGATTTTAGTGCAAATAATGACTATTATAAAGTACTATTTAAACCTGCTTATCCAGTACAAGCAAGGGAGTTAAATAATCTTCAATCAATCTTACAAAATCAGATTGAACAATTTGGTCAGCACTTTTTTAAAGAAGGTGCGAAGGTAGTTCCTGGTAATACAAATTACATAAGTCCTTATGATTGCGTTCAATTAGAAAATGTTTATTTGGGGATTCCGTTAAGTGATTATGTTAATCAAGTAAGAGGAGCAACAATTACTGGATTGACTTCAGGTGTTACAGCTGTTGTAGATAAAATTTTAATAGGAAGAAATTCAGAAAGAGGAAATACCACTCTTTATATAAATTACGTTGGTTCTAGTACTACGGATAATAGTGGTTCTAAGTTTTTAGATGATGAATTATTGAGTGTTGATAAAGATATTTTATCTGCTAATACTACTATTGCTTCTGGAGAGGCATTTGCATCAACATTGGCATCCGATGCAATCTCAGCAGGATCTATATTTTCAGTTTCTCAAGGAATTTATTTTGCAAGAGGTCAATTTTTAAATGTAAGTACTCAATCTATTATTCTTAGTCAATATTCAGATTCTCCTAGTTATAGAGTTGGACTTTTTCTTAATGAGCAAGTAATTAATGCAGATATTAATCCCAATCTAAATGATAATGCCAGAGGATTTACTAATTTTTCTGCTCCAGGTGCAGATAGACTTAGAATAACCACATCTTTAATTAAAAAGGCATCAGATGATTTCGATGATAATAATTTTATTGAACTTGCAACTCTGGAGAATGGTGTATTAAAATCTAAAAAAGAAACTACTGATTATCAACATATTGCAGATGAATTAGCAAGAAGAACTTATGCTGAATCGGGAGATTATTATGTAAAACCATTTACAACTAAAGCAAAAGAGTCTTTAAATAATTATCAAGGTAATAATGGAATATACAATAGTAATCAAGTAACACCTAGTGGTAAATCACCTTCAGAGAGTCTTGCATTATATCAAATTTCACCAGGTAGGGCATTTGTAAAAGGATATGATATAGAAACTGTTGTTCCAACTTATTTGGATGCTCCTAAACCAAGAACTACTAAACTTGTAGAAAATCAAGCACTTGAATTTAATACGGGATCTACTTTAAAATTAAATAGAGTTTATGGATCACCTCAAATTGGTATTGGTAATACTTATGTTGTAAGTTTAAGAGACAAGAGAGTAGGAACTGCTGCCACATTACCTGCAGGTAAGGAAATTGGTGTGGCTAGAGTATATGACGCAGATTTAAATTCTGGGTCATATGATAGAGCAAACTCAAATGTTAATGAATGGGATTTAAAATTATATGATATTCAAACAGTTACGGAAGTTACTTTAAACGAAAATATAACCTTAACTGTTCCTACTCATATTAAAGGAAAGCACAGTGGAGCTACTGCATTTTTGAAAGATGCTGTAACTAGTAGTACTGCATTATCTTTATATGAAGTGGAAGGAGATTTTATAAAAAATGAGAATTTTATAATTGATGGTATAGAAAATACAAGAGTTGCTATTGCAGTAACTGCTTTTGGTATTTCTGATGTTAAATCAGTATTTGGAAATACTAATGGACCTAGTATGAATACTGTAGGTGCTGCACAAACCTTTTCTGCAGACACTGTTCAAACAAATAGCATTAATATCGGAATTGCAACATTTACTCCACATAACACTAATACAGGTCTTTCAGGTTATCCTAGTAATTCTATTAGTACATGTAGAAGTACTAATCCTCTTTTTCCTGGAAATATTAAGGTTGGAAATATTCTTAAGTTTAGTCCCTCACAGACTAGTGAATTTAATGAACCAATTATGGCATCTGTGGTCAGTGTTGGTACGACTCATGTTGTTGTAACGGGTGTGAGTACTGTCACGGGGGTAGCTGATGGTAAATTACCTTCAGTTCTAACACAAGTTTCTGATTTAACAGTTGTTGATACAGATTTACAAGATTCTGATGATAATTCATATTATACTATACTACCAAATGCTAATATTTCTAATGTTGATTTAACAGATGGAACTATAAGAATAAGAAAAACTCAAAGTGTTCTTATAAATGGAGGTCAACTTTCAGAGCAAGTAGCAGCTGGTACAAATGAAACATTTTTACCATTTAAACCAGAAAGGTATACCTTAATAAAAGGTGATGGTACTACTGAAGTTTTAACCGAAGATAGAGTTAAAATAACTTCTGGATCCACTAGATTGCAGATTGAGGGTTTAAGTGATGGTATTGATGATGCTACTCTCATTACAACACTGAAAAAGCAAAAACCTAAAGCAAAGGAGAAAATTAGAAATAGAGTTAATAGTATTGTAGTAGATAAATCTATTGATTCTGCATCTGGTATTGGTTCAACCACTCTTAATGATGGATTGACTTCAGGGAATTACCCATATGGTACAAGAGTTCAAGATTTAGATATATCTCTGAATGTTGCAGATTTGATTCAGGTACATGGTGTTTTTGAATCTGTTGATACTTCAGAAGCATCAGCTCCTACAATAACTTTTTCATCATTAACAGGACCTACAGGAAAAACTTCTGATTTGATAGTGGGTGAAAAAATTACTGGAAAATCTACTAAAGCATGTGCAATTGTTGCTGAAATAATTTCTGACAGTAAAATATCAATTATTAGTCAAAATAATCTTAATTTTAAAGAAAATGAAGTGGTTTCTTTTGAAGAATCTAAGATTGAAGGTAAAACTGTTACCTTAGATTTTACCAGTACTAATATATCTTCTAATTTTATTGCAGAAAATGGTCAAAATCAATCTTTTTATGGATATCCTTCTATTCAAAGAAATTCTGATTCAGATGCACCTGCTAAACAACTAAAAATATATTTTTCAAATGGTTATTATCAGTCAACTGATGATGGAGATATTACAACTAAAAATTCTTATGATACATTTAATTATACCACTGAAATTCCATCAGTAAATGGTATTAGAAATACTGATTTACTTGATATTAGACCTAGAGTTTCGGATTATGTGGTTGCTGCAGATGCAAGGTCTCCTCTTGAATTTTATGGAAGAGAATTTAACGCAGCTGGTAATACCGCAGCTAATATTTTAGCATCTGATGAAACAATTTTAACTGATTTTTCATATTATCTTGGAAGAGTTGATACCATCTATATTACTAAAGAAGGTAATTTCCAAGTTAAATATGGTACTCCTTCTGATTCTCCAGTAGAACCAGTGTTGGTTGATGATGCATTAAAGATTGCGACTGCACAATTGCCTCCATATCTTTATACTACAGATAATATTTCTATTAATTTCTTAAATTATAAGAGATATAAGATGTCGGATATTAATCGACTTGAAAAGAGAATTTCATCTCTAGAGTACTATACTTCTCTTTCTTTATTAGAAGCAAATACTGCAAGTTTATTTGTTCCTGATTCTGCAGGATTTAATAAATTTAAAGCTGGATTCTTTGTTGATAATTTTACTTCTTTTCTTTCACAAACAACTCTTGCAGGGTATAAAAATAGTTTAGATTTAGCAAATCAAACTTTAAGACCCCAACATTATACAACCTCTGTTGATTTGGAATTAGGCCCTGTAGAAGGAGTAAATGCTAATTCAGATAAAAGATATATTAATCCTCAAGGAACTAATATTAAAAGAACAGGAGATATAATAACTCTTAATTATAATGAAGTTGAATGGTTAAAGCAAACAGCAGGAACTAGAAGTGAGTCTGTAACTCCTTTTATGGTATCATTCTGGCAGGGAACTATTGATCTCACACCAGCATCTGATAGTTGGATGGATAGTAGAAGATTAGAAGCAAATATTATTAATGTTGAGGGTGATTTTTCTGAAACTGTTGCTCAATTTACTAGGGAATTTGGTACAAGTACTCAAGATGGATTGGGATCTGTTGTTTGGAATACTTGGGAAACTAACTGGTCAGGTACAGTAGAAACAAGAACGGTTGAAGTAGACAGAAGAAGAACTTCGGGATTCTGGGGATGGCAGACTTGGGAAAGAACAAATGCTACACAACAAAGAGTAGTTAATGAAACAAGACAAGGAACACGTAGAATACTTACAGAACAATTTGATCAAACTTCACAAGGAGATAGACTTGTAAGTAGAGATCTTATTGGATTTATGAGATCTCGTAATGTTGAATTTGTTGCAAAACGAGTTAAACCATCTACTAGATTATATGCATTCTTTGATGGTAGAGATGTAACTCAATATTGCGTTCCTAAATTATTAGAAGTTGCAATGTCTTCTGGTGTATTCCAAGTTGGGGAAACCGTTACTGGAACAACTAGACCAATTGGAGGTGCTCCGCAAAATGGTAATTTAGTAGATCCTAGTATTAGATTTAGGGTAGCAACATCTAATCATATGGAAGGTCCATATAATGCACCTACAAAGAGGTATGGAGCTAGTCCATATTCTGCTGAACCTATTCCTGCTACTTATTCATCAACTTCTACTATTTTAAATGTAGATACATTTTCATTAGCAGATCAACCTCAAGGATCATATTGGGGATGGGTAGAAGATGATATGATTTTAGTGGGAGAAACGAGTGGTGCGATAGCAGTTGTTACTAATGTTAGATTGGTATCGGATATTTCTGCAAATTTACTTGGAAGTTTTTATATTCCTGATCCTGATGTTGGAGTACATCCACGATTTGAAACAGGTGAAAAAATATTTACTTTAATTAATAATGAGTCTCTTGATAGAAACAATGCACAAACAACTGCTGATGAAGGATTTAGATCTACAGGAATTCTAGAAACTGTTCAAGAAGATATTATTTCTGTCCGAAATGCAAGGTTTGAATCTCAAGACATTGCCGAAAGTAGAAATACTGGTCAATGGACGGAAGTAGCAGGAACTCGTGAAGTAACTCAGTTTCAGAGATGGAATAGACCACCTAATAGCGATCCTTTAGCACAATCATTCTTTGTCGAAGATGCTAATGGAATTTTCTTAACAAGTTGTGATGTATACTTTGCAACTAAAGATGATACAGAACTTCCTGTTACTTTTCAAATAAGGACAATGGAGAATGGGCGACCTACTACAATGGTTGTTCCATTTGCTGAGATTGTTAAATCACCATCTGAAATTAGTGTTTCTGCTAATGGTTCGGTAGCAACGACGTTTACATTTGATGCACCAATTTATTTGGAAGGTGGAACTGAATATGCGATAGTAATGCTGTCGGAATCATATAAGTATTCGGCAATTATTTCACGAGTAGGAGAATCTGATTTAATAACAGGATCATTTATTGCTCAACAACCATTCTTAGGTTCTTTATTTAAATCTCAAAATGGTTCTACATGGGAACCAAGTCAGTGGGAAGATCTTAAATTTACTTTATACAGAGCTGATTATGCAACTACAGGATCATTACAGATTTATAGTCCTGAATTGTCTTTAGGTAATGATCAAGTTGCTAGGTTATTACCAGATCCTTTAAATCTAACTTCAAGAAAGATACGAATAGGTATTGGTTCTAATTTAGAGGATGCTAATCTAAAAGCAGGATATACTGTTAAACAGTTTGGTAGTAATGCTACTGGTGATTATGTTTCAAGTGCAGGAATTGCAACAGGAACTTTAAACATCATTAATGCTGGTATTGGACTTACTCCTGTATCAGGTGGATGGGTATTCCCAGATGTTAAATTAAGTAGTGTAACAGGTAGTGGTGCTAATGCCACTGCTAAGATTACTGTTGAAAATGGAGTGGCCACTGGTGCAACGATTACAGCAGGTGGAGATGGTTATGTTATTGGTGATGTTTTAAGTATAGGATCTACTGGTATTGGTAATAAAGCAATAGGTGCAAATGTTAGATTATCTGTTGTGGGGATTTCGAGTGCTACTCAATTAGTTGTTGATAATGTTCAAGGTGATTTTGTAACTGGTGTTGGTAAAACAGTTCAATATATTATGTTAGATGGTTCTGTTGGAATTACCACGGAGTTAAATGGTGCTAATAATGTTGGTGGAGGTGTTTATATTAATGATCTTACTGAGGTTACGAGTGGAGATCAAATTGTAGTTAATCATAAGAATCATGGAATGTATTTCAGTGATAATTATGTTACTCTTTCTGATGCCCAAACTGATATTATTCCAACTAAGTTAACTAATGATTTAAATTCTACTGCAACAGGAAACATTGTTGTAGAAAATGTTAATAACTTAGATACGTTTGAGAGTGTGGGTGTAGGAACCACTAACTATGGATACTTAAAAATTGGTGATGAGATTCTTTCATATTCAGCAGCTGAAGGAACCAATATTGAAATTGCTGCTAGATCAATTGATTCTACGGTTGCTAAAAATTACCTTGCAGGAACACTTGTTTACAAATATGAATTAGGGGGAGTTTCCTTAAGAAGGATTAATAAAACCCATAATTTGGATGATGTAACTACTGCAGATCCAATTACTTTTGATTCTTATACTATTAAATTGGATATGGGTTCTAGTGGACTGGGCAGATCTACTGGAGAAAGTTTCCCTATTTTATATACAGATAGAACTCAAACAGGAGGAGGAATTAATGCAACTGCTACCGAAAATATTCCTTTTGAAATAATTAATCCTCAAATCAAAACTCTTACAGTTCCTGGAACTAATATTAGTGGTCAAGTACAAACTATTAGTGGATCTAGTTTAAATGGTAATGAAACTGGTTATCTCGAACAGGAATCTACAACAATTGCATTAGGTGAAAATAATATTCTTTCTACTCCTAGAATAATTGCTTCTAAGATTAATGAAACTAATAAGTTAAGTGCATTACCTGGTAATAAGTCAATGAATATGCAACTTAATTTATCAACTGTTGATTCTAGAGTGTCACCTGTAATTGATTCTCAAAGAATGAGTGCTATCTTTATTTCTAATAGAGTTAATGCTCCTATCGGAATTAATAGTTATACAACTGACAGTAGAGTTAATAGTCTGTTTGATGATCCTAATGCATTCCAATATCTTTCTAAAGAAATTGCATTAGAAAATGCAGCTTCTTCTGTAAAAATTATGGCAAATGTCTATCTTAATGATAGTTGTGATATTAGAGCATTCTATGCAATTAGTAATAATGAAAACTTTAATCCAGTTTATAGACCTTTCCCAGGATATGACAATCTCAATGAAAGAGGGGAGGTAATTGATCCTGCGGATAATGATGGAAAACCCGATGTATTTGTCGCACCTACTAACAATGAATTAGGAGAACCACAGGAGAATGATTTTAAAGAAAGAACTTTCACTGTAGATGATCTTCCTTCTTTTAAATATTATAGAATTAAACTTATAATGACTTCTACTAATCAAGTCTATGTTCCTCGTGTGAAAAATCTTAGAGTCCTAGCACTTGCTTAATATGTCTTATCTTAAAGTAGAGGGTCATAGTGGATTGTTTAGAGACCCTAAAACCAATTCTATTGTGAATCAAAATGGTACAGGATATAATGAATATATTTCTCAGAAAAAAATGAGAAATAGTGAAAATGATAAAATAGATCATATGAAAGATGATCTTGATAATTTAAAAAATGAGATTAATGAAATTAAATCTTTACTTAAGGTGTTAGTAAATGGCTAATCAAAATATAACATTTGATGTTGCATCAGGAACTCCTTATGAGTCTAACCTGACTATTAATGGAGGGGCTAATTTTAGTAACATATTTACAGTAACTAATCCTAACGGAACTGCTTTTAACTTTACTGATTATAGTGGTTCTTCTCAGATGATCAAGAGTGTTGCAGTAGGTGCTACTGATATCGTTGCTGCAACCTTTTCTGTTGGATTCACTAGTGAAGCAGGGGGAAAAATAGAAATTTCTTTAGGTTCTACGCAAACTAGAAGTTTAGCAGGAGGAAGATATGTTTATGATATTTTAGTAAATTCAGCTTCTTCATCTAATACTACCGATGTATTAGAAACTGCTATATCAGTGGGAAGTACTGCTGGTATTGGTACAACAACATTTACTCTTAATAAGGTTACTAATGTTGCTGTTGGTGACTCTGTAACAATAAGTGATCAACTTACAGATGTACCTGTAGTTACCGTTTCTACGGGTAATACCATTGAAGTGGGAACTGCCTTCACATCGGGGTCTCAGATCCTTCCTGGTACTGCTGTAACCTTCAGTAGGGTATCTACAGCATCTACGATTTATAGACTAGTTCAGGGTTCGATTATAGTTAAGGCAGGTATCTCTTCCGCACCTTCCTAAATAATTTCACAGGAATAATAAATACATGGCACAACCAGCAAGCCGAGCACAGTTAATAGATTATGCTAAGAGGCAGTTAGGAGCCCCTGTGCTAGAAATTAATGTTGCTGACGAGCAAGTAGAAGATATACTGGATGATTCTATCCAATATTTTCATGAAAGACATTTTGATGGAGTATTACAAACATATCTAAAATATCAGTTTACACAAGAAGACGTTGATAGAGGAAAAGGCCCTAAAGAATCTGGAGTAACAGGAATAACAACAACTACCACTTCTTCAACTATTAATGGAGTAGCAGTTGAATTTGATTGGAAAGAGAATAGTAATTATTTACAAATACCTCCTGCTGTTATCGGTGTTTACAAGGTGTTCCGTTTTGATGGAAGTAACACGGTTAGCAATAATATGTTTAGTATTAAGTATCAGTTATTCTTAAATGATGTTGCTTTTAATCTAGGATATGATGGTCTTTTAAGTTATGCAATGACTAAGACTTATTTGTCTGATATTGATTACTTATTGACTACTGAAAAACAAATAAGATTCAATCAAAGAATGGATAGATTGTATCTTGATATTGATTGGGAAAGTGTTACTGTAGGTGATTGGTTAATTTTGGATTGTTTCAGAACTCTTGATCCAAATGATTATACAAGAGTATATAATGATTCTTTTCTTAAAAAGTATTTTACAGCTAATTTAAAAAGACAGTGGGGTCAAAACTTAATCAAGTTCCAAGGAGTAAAACTTCCTGGTGGAGTTGAACTTGATGGTCGAGCAATCTATGAAGATGGAATGAAAGACCTCGAAATAATAAGAGAGATGATGTCCAATACTTATGAATTACCACCTCTAGATATGATAGGATAATGGCATTAAATCCCTTTTTTCTACAAGGATCGACGAGTGAACAGAATCTTGTACAAGATTTAATTAATGAACAATTAACAATATATGGTGTGGAGGTTCATTATCTTCCTCGTCAATATGCAACAACGAATACTATTATTAGAGAAGTAATTGAATCTAAGTTCAATAATTCTTATCCTATTGAGGCATATGTAGAAAATTTTGATGGGTATGGAGATAATACCGTATTGCTTTCTAAGTTTGGTATTCAGTCTAATAAAGAATTAACGGTAACTATTTCAAGAGAAAGATATCAAAATTATATTTCCCCTTTGATCAAGAATTTACCTGATATTGATTTACCTAATGTTGAAATATATGATAGGCCTAGAGAAGGAGATTTAGTATATTTCCCATTCGGTGATAGACTATTTGAGATTAAATTTGTAGAGCATGAGAAACCATTTTATCAGTTAAAGAAAAATTACGTATATACATTAACTTGTGAACTATTCAGACCAGAAGATGAAATTATTGATACTGGTATTGAGGATATTGATGATACAGTAGATGTAGACTTTAATTTACGAACTCTTACATTGGTTGCTGCGGGAAGTACTGCTACAGCAATCGCAGGAGTTGTAACTACTGGTGCTGTTAATCAAATTATTATAACGGATAGAGGTGAAAGATACACAGCTGCACCTAATGTGGCGATTTCATCTTCTCCAACAATAGGTGGTAGAGCTGTTGGTATTGCAACACTTCTTGATGGAATTGTTAATTGTGATGGATCTGAAATAGGTTCTAAGGTACAAGGAATTTATGTACAAAATCCAGGTATTGGATATACCGATAATCCTGGAATTGTTATATTAAGTAGTAACACGGATGGGGTGGGAGCTGCTGCAACGACTAGAATTAGTGATAATGTGGTTGGTGTTGTTACTATTACCGATGGTGGTTCTGGATACACCACTGCACCTTCTGTAACCATTAGTGGACCAGGTATTGGAACCACTGCATCTGCTATTGCGGTTGTAAGTTCTGCTGGAACTATCTCCAATGTTTACATGTCTTATGCTGGTGCGGGTTATACTGTTGCACCTACAATTACCATTGGAACTCCTTATATGGCAGGAACAGGAGACTTTATAGATAATGAGACTGTAACTGGTTCTCAGAGTGGTAAGACAGCGATTGTTAAGACTTGGAATGCTGTAACAGGTGTATTAGTCATATCCAATACTACAGGAGACTTTATAGCAGGTGAGAATATTACTGGATCAGAAAGTGGAGCTGTGTATCAATTGAAGACAGAACAATTGGATAATACGGTCAGTGAATATCCTGATAATTTAGAAATAGAAACTCAAGCAGATTCTATTTTGGACTTCAGTGAAAAGAATCCATTCGGAACACCCTAAATATAATACAATAGGTTTATAGAAATGTTTGAGTATTTTTACCACGAAATATTGAGAAGAACGATTATTTCGTTTGGAACCCTTTTTAATGGAATAGAAATTCAACATGAAGATTCTGATGATAATGTTGTAAGCACTATCAGAGTTCCTCTTGCATATGGACCTACTCAAAAGTTTTTAGCACGTCTTCAACAATCTCCTGATCTTAATAAACCTACTTCAATCACATTACCTAGAATGTCGTTTGAATTTACTGGTTTGCAATATGATGGGTCGAGGAAAGTAACAACAACTCAAACATTTAAATCACATACAGTAGGAATTGCAACGGCTATAAGAAAAACATATATGCCTGTTCCTTATAATATGTCTTTTGAACTTTCCGTATTTACGAAGTTGAATGATGATATGCTTCAGATTGTAGAACAGATATTACCATATTTCCAACCTTCATATAATTTAAGTGTTGACCTTGTAAGTACTATTGGAGAGAAGAGAGATATTCCTGTTATTATTGAAAACATTACAATGGAAGATGACTATGAGGGAGATTTTACAACTCGTAGATCATTAATTTATACATTTAGATTTACAGCAAAAACATACCTATTTGGTCCTGTTGGAGATACTTCTTCTGCATCCAAAGATCTTATCAAATCTGCAAAAATTGGATACGTTGTTGGTGGTACTACCAAGACACCTACAAGAGATGTTACTTACTCTGTTGTTCCTCGTGCTACTAAGGCTTATGATAATGATGTAACAACGAACCTATCTGAAGATATGGGTGTTGAGGGTACTCTGATGGAAGTTAATGATTCATCTGGTATTGAACTTAATACATATGTTATTGTTGATAGTGAATCCATATATGTTGATAAGAAGAGTGGTAATAAGTTGGTTGTGAAGAGAGGTCAAGATGGAACTACTCCAACTGCACACGTTTCTGGTGCTGCAGTCAATCTTGTTACTGCTACAACTAATTCTCTAATCGAAATTGGAGATGACTTTGGATTTGATGGATCCTTCATATAATCATGAAACAACTAGATAATGCTTTTAATATAACACCTACTGAAGTGGAAGTGGATTCAGTTGAAGTGAAGGAACCTGTTGGAATACAGAAACCTCCGATTACTAAAGATGATATAACTAGAGATTATGAGTATACAAGAGGTAATTTATATTCTATCATTGAAAAAGGACAAGAAGCAATTGACGGAATTCTTGAACTTGCTCAAGAGAGTGACATGCCAAGAGCATATGAGGTAGCAGGTCAGTTAATTAAGAGTGTTTCTGATGCTACTGATAAGTTGATGGATCTTCAGAAAAAACTTAAAGATGTGAATGAAGAACAGCAATCCAAAGGACCAAATACGGTTAATAATGCATTGTTTGTGGGATCCACAGCAGAACTAGCTAAACTCATAAAAACTGGACTTCCACAGGACAATAAATAAAAAGAAGGGGAGAGAAATCCCAAAGTACCTAAGCTACTCATAACATGTCGGAAGACAACATTGAAAATTTGCCGTCTATAGAAGACTATAAAGATAATTCGGAAGGATTACCCTCAGTAGATCAGTTTATATCTGAGGAAAAGGATTTACCATCTGTAGAAGATTTTATAGAAAAAGAGGAAATAAAAGAAGAAGTAAAAACTGATAATTGGAGAGATGATTATACACCAACTGAATATGAAACTTTTGATGTAATCAAAGCACCGCAATGGGGTGAATTGGTTCGTATGGTAAATGATGTTAGGGAAAGCATCCCTGATATCCCAGAAATTAAATATTATGATAAAGAACTGCAAGAACTTTCTGAGAACTTAGAGGAATTAAAAGAGAGTATTCCAGAAGTTCCAGAAGTAAAGTATTATGATGTAGAAGTACAAGCAATATGTAAGCAAATTGATTTAGTAAGAGAAGAGATTCAAGATCTTCCTGAAGTAAAATACTATGATGAGCAATTAAATACTATTGAAGAGAAGATTCAAAATCTTCCTGAACCAAAGTATTATGATGGTGAAATAAAATCAATATGTGAGGCTATTGATGAGGTCAGGGATCAAATTCCTACTTTCCCAAAATGGGTAAATGAGGTAAATGAGGTTCCTGATTTTTCATGGATTGGAAAAACCTTTAGTGTAATTGATGATGACTTCGTTAAAGTAAAAGATCATTTAACGGATCTTAAAACTCAATTTGATTCAGATATTCATGATCTAACAGAAAATCTTGATACTAAGGATTTTGAGAAAAAAGTTGAAATTAAAGAAGTAAGTGATCATTTAAATGAGACTAAAGATAAAATTTATGAAGAGATAAAAGATGCAGTAGATAAAATTTGGTCACATCATAATGAGTTCAAAAATGATGATAGATTACTAAAGAAGAGTGTATTAAGTAAGCTTAATGAGACTAGGCAAAAGATTGAAAGCGAGATTGCAGAATCTAATAAAAAGTATCGTAATTCTAATAGGGAACTGAAGGATTATTTTAATAAGTTGCAATTAGAAATTCATAGTCTTCCTGAAATTAAAGATTATGATGAGAGTATCGGTAGTTTAAAGAAAAATCTATTTGATTTAGATAAACAGTATAGAAACAGTAAAACTGATATTGTTGAAATTTATAAGATTGTTGAGGAGTTAAAAGAAACTCAAGAAGAGTTGAATGAGGGACTTTTAAATCAACCTCCTACTTATGAACAATCTGTCGGTGGTAAACCTGATCCTCTTACACCATTAGATAAAAAATTTGCAACTGTTGAAGATTTATCTCAACACTATACAACATTTGTTAATAGAGTTCAGCAACAGTTAGCTACCTTCGGTGGTGGTGGTGCTGTAGACTTACAATATCTTGATGATATTAGTGGTATTGCTACTAACATTAGTGCTTATGATGGTATGAACCTTGTTGTTGATTTAGATCAAACAGGAGTTCATAAGGGTAAGAAATTCAAATTTGCTACTGCAAGTGGTGGAAGTAGATGGACAGCTGGTTCTAATGGTATTAGTACAACATCCAATGTAGGTATTGCCACCACTGCAAGAAGTGAATATGGATTATTTGTTCAGGGAGATGTAAAAGCAACTGGTTTCCTTAGTGCTACTAATGGTTACTTTAGTGGAATATTAACTGCACATACATTTGAACACCATACTGTAACTGATATTCAATCTACTGGTATTATTACTGGTATGAGTAATTTGGATATCAGAGGGGATGCTCGAATTGTTGGTGTTCTTACTGTTGGTTCTGGATCTGTTACAATTGATGGTGATACTAATGTAGTTAATGTCGGAACTGCAATTACTATAAATGCTACTACAAATACGATTGAGGTTGGTGGTAGTAAAGTTGCAGATGCTAGTGGAGATGCAAATTATACGGGAGTTGTGACTGCTACTGCTTTTGATACAACTCATGGAGAAGTTAAGGGATCATCTATAACAACTACTTCTACATCTGCTTTAGCTATTGTTGAGTTATCAAGTTCTTTATACAGATCGGTAAATTATCAAGTACAAATTGTACAAGGAACTAATTATAATATGACCACTATTAATGTTATTCATGATGGTACTAATACATATATGACTGAATACGGAACTATTAATATTCCTACGGGAATAGCAACATTTAGTTCTGATATTAATAGTGGATCTTTACGATTGTTAGGATACCCTTCAGCCGCAAGCACCACTACATTTAAAACTATGTTTACTGCTATAGACGTTTAATCTCATAAATATAAGGGTAGAGTTTTATATTTCATGAAAAAGTGTCCTCCAGGTGAATATTATTGTCATGATATGAAGAAGTGCAA
>VTLG01008183.1_pt1 | contig 15745 bp, 16 predicted proteins | sample 4694571 | NCBI WGS metagenome assembly VTLG01 (sample SAMN12604809, study PRJNA352737) | marine metagenome | biome: ENVO:00000447; feature: ENVO:00000209|ENVO:00000569|ENVO:01000036; material: ENVO:00002151; isolation source: viral sequences binned using virsorter ...
TCGCCTTAAAGAAATAACAACTGGTCAGGAATCAGGCACCTGGGGCACAAGCACCAATACGAAGCTTAGTTTAATTGGCGAAGCGTTAGGGTATGGAACTCTAGCTTGTTTTCCTTCAGATGCTAACGATACTGCTACAGCAACTGTTGCAGATGGAGCTGCTGATCCTGCCAGATCTATGTATTTTAAAGTAACTAGCAGCGTAACATTAACCGCTACAAGGACTTTAACTATAGCTCCAGAGACTATATCTAGAGTTATGTGGATTGAAAATGCTACCACGGGATCTCAAACCATTACGATTAAACAAGGTTCTGGAGCAACGGTTGACATAAACACTGGCAAAACAAAGATTGTTTATCTAGATGGTGCAGGCGGTAGCGCAGCGGTGGTTGATGCACTGAGTCTTGTCGATACATCAGGTTCAATTGGATTAGATTCAACTGTTAGAACATCTGCTTTTACGGCGGTTAAAAACAACAGTTACATGATTGACACAAGTTCTGGCACTTTTGATATTACATTGCCAGCTTCTCCTGCTGTAGGAGATAAAGTCGGCTTTATGGATGTGGAAAGTAACTTTGACGTTAACGCAGCAACTTTGTTGAGGAATAGCTCTAAATTATTTAACGCAGCATCAGATGGTACGATTGACATTAAAGGCTATGCAGGTGTCCTAGTGTATACAGGATCAACGTATGGCTGGATGCCAATGTTCTAAGGAGAAATAATTATGGCAGCACTTTCAAGTTTAGTGGCAGGAGCACCAGCAGTGCAGGTTGGCCATTTCACCACAAACACCTCAACAGGAACTCAGGCGATTACAGGCATTGGATTTAAACCAAACTGGATAATGGTTGTAAATGCTCAAGATACTGGAGCTGCTGATGCATTAGAGTGCATTTGTGGGTATTACGATGGCACAACTTATTTTACTTTCGGCCATACAATAAATGAAATACCAGAAATTTATAAAAGCTCAAATGCCGGTGCTCTTTATCAAGTTTATGATGTTTCTGGAAATAATAATGTTGGAACAGTATCTTCTTTTGATGCAGATGGTTTTACGATTAATAAAACCTCTGCTAACAATGAATTAAAAGTTTTTTACATAGTAGGTCGATAAGATTGGATAAGCTCGAGTCTCATGAAAAAGAGTGCGCGTTACGTTTCAAGGCGATAGAAGAACGCCTAGAGCGTGGCTCTGCGCGTATGGATCGTATGGAGGCTCGAATGAATAGTTTGTTTATGGTGACGGTTGGAGTTTACCCGTTTATTTTAGCGTCAGTGTTTTTAGCGCGGTATCTGTGAACTCAGATGATAGGCGAAGTCGCAGCCGTTCTCTCCGCTTTAAAGGCGTTGAATGAAGGATTAGCTACCCTTAAAGAATCAGCAGGGCATGGTAAAAGTCTTCAGTCTTTAGTTGGTAAATGGGGCGAAGCAAGCGAAAAATATAACGATGTCGAGCGAGCCAAAGCTGGCAAGATGTCATACAGAGAGGCTTTGGCTATGGAAAGTGCCAAACGCCAATTAGAGAATTTTGACAGGCAATTCAAGGACATATGCCTGATACAAGGTCAAGGAGATCTTTACAATAGCGTTAAAGCTAGGATGCAAGAATCTCGCATAGCCCATGAGAAAGAAGTTGCAAGGATTAAGAAAAGACGAAAAGAAATTAGAGAATACATACAGCTAGGTGGCACAATCGCATTTGCGTGGGTGTTTTTCATGTGTTGCGTTTGGGCAGTAGTTTGGGTGCTGGAGAATAGTCCCGTTGAATGATTATCGCGTTTCTTTTAGTTGTAATTGTTAATGGAGAAACTATATCTGATGATAGAATGTTGTTTGAAAGCATTTACAGATGCAACGAGTTTGCAATTGCTATTGAAGAAGGGCGAGGTAGTTCAGAGAATATAAAGAGATATAGAATGCAAAATAACATTAGCGCGTACTGTATCCCTAGAATGGTGCCAAAAGGAACGGAGTTATTTGAATGAAAGTAATAGTTTTTATAGCGTTTTTATTTGTATCTAGTTGTTCTTCGATACCGACCTGTGGAACTAAATCTGTCAAAATACAAATACCTTCTACAGTTCCTTTTTTTGCAGAGCCTTTTGTCATTGAACGATCTAATGATCATGTTGACTGTGCGTTAGATCCCGATGAAAGGAGCAACAATGATTAGTCATCAAGATCTCAGTCATTATTGCGCTGAAAGCTATCGAGAGTCGGACTTTGAAGAAGCCAATATTGAAGTCATTGTCAGGAAGAATGTATTCGCTTTTCGCGGAACAGATGAACCTAAAGACGCGATTCGAGATCTGAGAATCCTGCCATTATGGACCCGCGAATTGGGGTGGTGTCCAGCAGGCTTTCTTAAAGCAAGTCGGCGGCTGGTCAACAAGGTCACCAGTGTTTGTTTAGAACGAGACATAGACCATAAAAAAATTGAGTTGACAGGGCATTCCTTGGGTGGGGCAGTTGCTCTAATCGTTGGTGCTCTAATGACCAGGGATGAGATACCACCGTTACAGATCGTAACATTTGGCGCACCCAGATGTGGACGATTAAAGATATTAGACGGGGTTCCAGTGACGCAATATAGACACGGCAAGGATATTGTGCCGTTGGTTCCTCCTCTAATGCGAAGACACACTAAGCTGTTAGAGTTTGGCAAGCCCGGTAAAAGCCTGATCAAAGATCACTATATGCTTAACTATGTAAAGATGAATAAATCTCCAGATCATTACTAATGAACCCTAAAAAACTAGAACCAGAAAGCAGCTACGCTAGATATGACACTGACGGTGACGGTGTGGTGACTGATGATGAGTTGGAGATAAGCGCAAGACTTCAGGAGCTTGAGATGCTCCATGAAAAGAGTACGGCTCAAAGAAATATGGTTTGGTTCGCCTTATTTGGAATGCTCCTGTACCCGTCTGGCGTAGCTATCTGCTCTTTTTTAAACATGGACGATGCCGCCGTTCTGCTGAGTGATATGGCAAATATGTACTTTCTTGCTACGGGAGGCGTAGTCAGCGTGTTCTTTGGAAGTCAGGTATTTGCAGGTAAGAACAAATGATGGATCTGGCAGTAGGAATGCTACTAGGTTTTTGTATTGGTTACATAGTTGCGAGGTATAGATGAGCGTTGATGTAACACAAGTATATGAAGAGATAGCTGCTGACGAAGGAAAGGTATTACATAAGTATCTTTGCTCAGAGTCGCATCCAACCATAGGGATTGGCCATAAGGTTTTAAACACTGACGCAGAGGCTAATCTGCCAATCCATGGTGTTTACGATGATGTGCCTGAAGAAGAATGTATTACGGAAGAACGATGTTATGAGCTCTTTCAAAATGACATACAATTAGCGATCGATGGATGTAAAGGCTTGTACCATAACTGGGAAGAAATCCCACAAGAGATGCGTCACATCTTGGTTAATATGTGTTTTCAATTAGGCCGGACTGGACTTAGCCGGTTTAAGAATATGAATGCAGGTGTTGCTCAGGAAGCCTGGGGTGTAGTTTCTTTAGAGATGATGGACTCTCGATGGGCGCAACAAACACCGGAAAGAGCTACACGTTTACGAAATCGTGTTTTAGTAATGATGGATGACTTAGAAGGTTAATATGCCATTACAACCTTTAGATTTTAGACCAGGGATTAACAAAGAAAGCACAAGCTATACTGCTGAAGGCGGTTGGTTTGATGGCAATCTTGTTCGATTTCGCAAAGGGTTTGCTGAAAAGATAGGCGGTTGGCAAAAATATGTGTCACCTTCATACGAAGGAACTGGCAGAAAATTACATAATTGGGTCAATCTTGCTGGTACAAAATTGCTTGGATTAGGAACTAGGCTAAAGTTATATATTCAAGAGGGCAATAGTTACAGTGACATTACGCCAATCAGATTAACTACTGGTGCAGGTGACGTTACGTTTGCTGCTACTAATGGGTCTTCAACAATCACAGTAACTGATGCTTCACATGGAGCAGTCGCAGATGATTTTGTTACATTTTCTGGGGCTGCTGCTTTAGGAGGTAGCGGTAATATTACTGCTGCAGTATTAAACCAGGAATATCAAATCGCATCAGTTCCAACTACTAATACTTATACTATTACCGCTAAAGACGCTACTTCTGGTTCTACAGTTACCGCAAATGCCAATGATTCAGGCAATGGGGGCGGATCCACAGTAGGTGCTTATCAGATCAATGTTGGTCTTGATGTCTTCGTTGATGGTACAGGTTGGGGTGTAAACGCTTGGGGTGACAGCACTTGGGGATCAACTAGTTCCTTGATTGCCACCAATCAATTACGTTTGTGGTCCATGGATAACTTTGGTGAAGATTTGATTGCCAATCCTCGAGCAGGCAGTATTTATTATTGGGATAACAGCACAGGCATTTCAACTAGAGCAATACCATTAACATCTTTATCAGGCGCAAACATGGCCCCTACTAAAGGGCTTCAGGTTATTGTATCTGACATAGATCGTCACATCTTAGTATTAGGTGCAGATCCTATTGAAAATGGTGCAAGGAGTGGCAGCATTGATCCTCTGCTTATCGCTTTCTCTGACCAAGAGAACGCAGCAGAATGGGAACCTCGATCAACAAACACGGCTGGATCATTACGATGTTCTGCTGGTTCAGAAATCATAGGTGGCATCAGGGCTAGACAGGAGACATTAATCTGGACTGATGTCGCGCTGTACAGCCTACAGTTTATCGGAGCACCTTTAACTTTTGGCCTCAACCTTGTGAACGAAGGTGTCACCCTTATCGGGCCAAACTGTGCGGTCAATACACCGGCTGGCATATTCTGGATGGATCGCAAAGGTTTCTATCGTTATGCGGGTACAGTGCAAAGTGTCCCATGCACAGTACAGTCTTATGTTTACGATGATTTTAATCAATCACAGTCTTATCAGTTCTTTGGGTATGTTAATAAAGAGTTTGATGAGGTTGGCTGGTTTTATTGCTCTTCCAGTTCAGACTCTATTGATCGTTATGTATCTTATAACTATGAAGAAAATAGCTGGGCAATCGGACAGTTATCCAGAACTGCCTGGGTCGATGAAGGTATTTTCGCAAACCCAATAGCAGCGGGTAAGAGTAGCAGCACACCATACTTGTATAGCCATGAAATCGGTAACGATAATGATGGATCACCCATGACATCTGTGTATATCCAATCAGGCGATTTTGATCTAGGTGATGGCGAAGATTTTCAGTTTATTAAACGCATGATTCCGGACGTTAAATTTACTGGATCAGGTGGTAGCGGTCAGGCCATGAACGCAGTCTTAAAAGTTAGAAACTATCCTGGTGATTCATTTACTACAGATCAGACCACATCGTTTACAGGTAGCACAACAAAGATAGATATGAGGGCCAGAGGCAGGCAGGCCGCTTTGCGGTTTGAGTCTGACAATGCTGGCGTTGGCTTTAGATTAGGTCGAAACAGGCTAGATATGCAGCCTAATGGTAAGCGTTAATGGCCAAGATTCTTCAAACTAATTTACCAATTGCTCAAGAACAACAGGTAAGTTCCGACACATTTAATCGTGCGATCAGGGTTTTAGAACTTAATCTAAATGCCGTCGATGTTGACAATACCCCGCAGTACAATCAGACAACCATTGATACATCAAGCTTTGTTAAGGGTGATGTGATCTGGAATACGAGCTTGGAAAAGCTACAGGTGTACAATGGAGACTCTTTTAAAACAATTACATATGGAGATAATACGCTAGGAATGACTGCCAGTTTGACTAGTGTTCAAGTAGTTACTAACGGTTCAATTGTAGTAGAGGTAGGATAATGACCAAGTTATGCCCTCGCGGTAAAAATGCTGCCAAAAAAAAGTTTGATGTTTACCCGTCAGCTTATGCAAATGCTTATGCCAGCAAGATTTGTGCAGGCAAAATCAAAGACCCTTCGGGCACCAAGCGTAAGGACTGGGGGCCAAAGGAGATGAATAGCGGTGGATTTGTGGCCAAAAGATACCGGATGATTGATCCGAAAGGATTTAATAGAATGAAGCCTGATAAGAGGCCAAGGACCAGGATAAGCTAATGAGCTTAAAAAAGTGGTTTGGTAAAGGCTCAAAAGGAAATTGGGTTGATATCGGTGCGCCTAAGATAGATGGCAAGTTTCAGCCGTGTGGGCGTAAATCAACCAAGGATTCCAGTCGGGCATATCCTAAGTGTGTACCTGCTGCAAAGGCTGCTAAAATGACTCCCAGTGAGCGTAAAAGCGCAGTAGCAAGGAAGAGGGCCAAGCCTCAAGGGGTAGGCGGCAAGCCTACCAATGTTAAAACATTCGCCTCTACAGGCGGTTTTATCATGAAGTATAATAAAGGATGCGGTGCAATCATGCCGGATCGTAGAAAGAAGACAAGGTATAGCTAATGTTTAGGCGTTATGCTCAAGAGTTTAATAGTGGTGGCGAGGTTATGCCAAAGCGGAATAAGAAAAACTTCCGTCCTACTAGTGAAGGCGCAGGTATGACCCCAGCGGGTGTTGCTGCTTATCGTCGAGCCAACCCTGGTAGCAAGTTGAAGACTGCTGTTACTGGTGAAGTAAAGCCTGGTAGTAAAGATGCAAAGCGGCGTAAGTCTTTCTGTGCTCGATCGGCGGGTCAGATGAAGCAATTTCCGAAAGCCGCAAAAGATCCCAATTCCAGATTACGTCAAGCGCGTAAGCGGTGGAGGTGTTAAATGTCTTTAAATGAAGACAAAGATAGAACGCAACTTATTTTTGATCCCGGTAATTTCGGCGGGGGAGAAACTAATTGGGATAAGTTAGATCCGGAAGTGCAAGCAATACTAGCAAAAGTAGCTACTCCGGGTCAGATTCCTGGAGGAAGAGCAGGTCCGTTTACAGGCACTGATTTTACTACAGGCGCGCAAACAGTTAGATCTAGACATGGCATGGAAGACCATGGTCCAGGCAGCACCTTAACTCGAACCGCTGGCGGACGCTACGTCCCCGGAGGTCCAGGGAGTTCTGTTTACGATGCCAGAAATACTAATCCTTACATGTCTGCTCATGGTAGTCCTGACCCAGGCATTGCTCTTGGTAAATTGACTAATGCTGCTATAGAAAACCAAGATTTTACAAATGTCTTTGTTGCTTTAGAAGGGAGAATGGGATTTCCTAAAAGCAAAATAGATTCAATGTCTGATGAGCAGGTTGGAAAATTAATAGTAGGTTTAGGAGTGCCTGTATCATCAGTATATGAGTTTAGGCAACTGTACGATCAATATGACAAATACGGAGAAGCTAAAAGAACCGTTACTATTGGCCCAGCCGATGACGTTGGAAAGCAACCAACCCGGCTTCAAGACAATTTGCCACCTTCTGGACAACAAGATCCTTCTGGTCAAGAAACTGATGAGACAAAAAAAGGAGGTATAGACAAATTACCCGGAAGTGATGCACCGCCTCCAAAACAAGATGGAAGTGAAACTGATTCAGTTGCTATTGAAGAAAATCCTCAAGGAGAAGCAGGCTCTCAAAAAGAAACAGTTACTGAAGACGAATTAATAGATGCAGTCAAAAACGATCCCGATAAAACCGAAGAAGAAAAGAAAACTCTTTTAAAAAGAATTTCAGATTTTTTTGCAGGTCTTAACTTGCCAACAGGGACAGGTCTTCTTGTAGGTGGACTGGGCGCATTGGGCTTAGGAAATATTTTTAAGAAAAAGCGTCCCTCTAAAAAAGATGTAAGAACTGTAGAGGATATTATTAAAAGTGACGGCACAACTACTCCAGGTGACGGCACAACTACTCCGGGTGAAAATCCCCATGCAAATCTTTCTAAAGATGCTACAGGGAAAGAAGTATTTGATTCAACGCTGGAAAATGGAACTACTGATGGATTAACTGAAGAACAGTTAGGAAAACTCGATGAGTACATTAGGAATTTACCACCAGGCAGTGTTCCAGCATGGCTATTGGCGGCTCTTGGCCTAGCGGCAGCAACTTCAGGAACAGATGGACCTCAACCTAGCTCATTACAGGAAGCGGCTGCACTAAGATCCATGGAAGTGTATGGCAATAAAGATCTGTTTGATCCGTTTGGTCCTTCTATTTTACAAACAATAGATCCGCGATTAAAAAACTCTCGCACATTTATGCCGACAGGCGAGGTGCCAAATTTTAATCTAGGTTATCGTGGCGTACCTGGGCAAATGTACGCAAACTACCAAGGCTCTGGGTTCGGTGGAACTGCTGGACCCATGGGTGGTATTGCATCAATGCAACCACTCGTAAGGGATGGTGCGTTTCCACCAGTACCAGCACAACCAAACTATGTACCAGTAGGGCCACCTGGGGGTATGCCTCCGGGCGGTATGCCACCTGGAGCAATTCCTCCTGGGTTTATGCCATTCAATCAGTATAACCAGATTGCGACAGTCGCAGGCGGCGGGTTCCCTAGAAAGAATGGCCAGATAGCGGGTCCAGGAACAGAGACTTCAGACGATATACCCGCTATGCTATCTGATGGTGAGTTTGTCGTTAATGCAAAAGCCGTCAGAGGTATAGGTAATTTATTAGGCAGAAAGAAGCCTAAGAGCAAACGAGAAGAGCGAATGGAGGGAGCAAGGATGATGTATGCCCTTCAGAGAGCAGGCGAACAAGCAGCGAGGATGTCGTAATGGGTTTTTTTGACGATTTATTTGAATCAGATACAGAGTTTGTTGATCAAAGTCAGCCTTACGTTATACCTAAAGCTGGTAGAACATATGCCGATCCGGCAATGGAGTATGCAGCAAGACAACTATTAGGTTCTTATTTTGGTGGTCCCGGTCAGCCGGGTATGTTGAGTCAACCAATACCTATTCCAATTCGACAAACTGCTGGTTTATCACCGCTTGAAATACAAGCAAGGAATCTTGCTGGTGGTTTAGGCGGGTTCGCTCCTCAACTTAATCAGGCTGCGCAGTATTATCAGCAAAGTGCTATGGGTTATAACCCAATGGCTGCTCAGTCATTTATGAACCCTTACATGCAAAATGTTTATCAGCCTCAGATGCAGGAAATTAGCAGACTAGGCGAACAACAAAAGAGAGATGCAAGGTCAAGACAAGCACAAACTGGTGCGTTTGGCGGATCTCGAGGCGCGATTCAAGAAGCAGAGATAGATAGAAACACCATGCAACAGCAGGCTCAAGCCAGTGGCGACCTGCTTTATCGAGGCTATGGTGATTCAATGGATCGTTCAATGGGCGCATTTCAAGACATGCAAGGTAGAAGGGCAGGTGCGGCAGCAGGTATGGCTGGTCTGGGCCAACAAGGTTATGACATGCTGAGTGGTCAGATTGGTATGCTGGGTGGCTTGGGTCAGATGGGCAGAGGAATACAGGATGCTGCATTTGCTAATCAATATACCGCAGCAACTCAAATGGCTGATGAGCCATATATGCGTATGCAAAGAGCAATGGCTCTTATGCAGGGACTATCTCCGTTCTTCCCAGCTTATACCTCTGGTTTTGGTGGTGGCATGGGCGAGATGGGTTCGTATCAAGACCCAAGTTCTTTCTCGAAAGGGTTGGGAGCTTTAATTGGCTTAACAAGCTTGTTCGATCGGAGCAAAAAATGATCGCTGATATATACAATCGACCAATGTTTCAGAACCCGCAACAACGAGCAGGCGGGGGAATCATGTCTGGTGTTGCCCCGATCAACCAGTTTATGGGGCCGATGAGACTAGAAGATGGCGGTGATCCTGGGGTCATGGATATGCTGCGAGAGGTGCCTGGTTCTGTTTATGATGCAGTCAGTGAAATAAATTTAGCTGATGACTTTTTTAATCTTCAACAAACTGAAGAAGGATCGGGGATTAACGCTAGAGATTTAACCGATTTTTTTATAATCGATCCCGACGATCCAGTTGACGTAGCAATTGCAAGTATCAGCGCAGGGTTAATTGGATTTCCGCCAGCCGCCATCGCTGCGCAGTTAGCGAGATTAGGATACAAAGGCACTAAAGTTAAGAAAGTTCTCGATAAAGTTGAAAGTGTTCAAAACACATTAGGTGCCAGCTCAGACGCTGGAAGATTAGAAAAATTTGCTCGTAATAGAATTGCTCCAGGAGAGGGAGCAGGTATGGGCAGTAGATTGGCTCAAATAGGAACTAATCGTGCGTTAGGTATTTTGGCTCCTGAAACAGCGATGGCTGAAGAAGAGATAGAAATACCATTAGAGGATGGTGGTATCGCTAAGATCGCGACTAGCATCGGTGAAGCGCGAGACATGAAGGTGCCGACCTTTATGCGAGATGACAAAGAGCTTGCTGCAGTTACTGCAGAAGATGTAGAAAAGTCAGGACTTGGTTCATTAAGAGCTTATTTAAATGCAATGGACTTTGATGAAGACCTAGGCGAGTACATCAAGAAAGTTGAAGACAAAGCTGCTGGCGGCATCATGAAGCTTAATACAGGTAAAGCAATTGATTTAGGTGCAGAATTTTTGGGCAAGGTTTTTAATAGAATTCAAGAAGCAGTTAAGAAAGGAGATTTAAAAGCTCTTGATAACTTAAGAGAAGAAACTGAATTTGTGGATTTAGACCCAAAACTTTCTGGTGAAGTGGTCAAAAGAATTGATGATGCAGCAGAAGAAATTGTTAAGAAAGGCGATAAGCCTGAAGGGCCTGGACCTCTTGGCAACCTTGGAGATGAGGCGGCAGATGAAATAGTCGAATCTGGCACTGAAACATCTGCAGGTCTTGGAAGCAGGCTTCTTAAAAGGGGCCTCAAGACGACTGCATACGCAGGTATTCCCGGCGCAGCCGTCTTCTATGGCTTGAGTGAATCCTCTCAAAAGCAGCAGCTTGAAGAAAAGATTAAAGAGTTAGAAGAAAAACTATCAACTAATATTAGCCCAAGTGAAATAAATCAAGTAGCAGAGCAATTGGCTAGATTAAGAGCTGAAAATGAAAGATTAAACGCACTAATAAAAGAAGGAAATAATACTGAATCTGACGCAAATAAAAGAGGCGGCAATATACTCGAAAGACTAACAAGCAAATTAAGAAATATTGATCCTCAGAAAGGCTTGTATATTGCCAGTCAAATGATGAAGCCCACAGAGGGCATTGTTCCAGTTAACGCATTTACTCAAGCAGTAGAAGCTGGCATGGCTTATGATAAAATTCAATCTGATCAAGCCAAGGACGCTGCAGCTATTGATCAATCAATGCTTGATGTAGAAAGAGAGTTTAATCTTAGAAAAAGGTTTATAGAAAGACAAACAGGTACAGCCTTAAATCCTGCTGAAGAAAATGAATTGTTGCAAAGTATATTTCAAGATTCTAAAGACAACGCTACTCTCGTTAAAATGTTAGCAACTGCGCCGGATATAATAGATGAAAACACTCAAAGCCTTTTCAGAACTGATAATGCTGACTCAGCGACTCAAAAAATATTAATGAGATATCAAAGTAATCCGTAAGCATGAAGTATCAAGTCTTAGATGACGGTTCTTATTTTAGTTGGTCGGATGATGATGATCCTAACGAAGTAAGACGGCAAATAAAAGAAAGAAATTTAGCTATTAGCCAAGAAAAAGAGCGAGTTAAGTTTGCTAATTCTGTTGAAAATAATCCTGCGACTGAACTACTCCAAGAAGACATAGGCGCATTTGGAGCAGCGGGAAGAGGAGCTTTAAATGGACTTGTTTCTATAGGCACAGAAACAGCATCAACCATAGGTTATGGCTTACAACTCGCAGGCCAAGAAGAAACTGGAAAAGATTTGGTTGCTAGAGCACAAGCCATTCAAGAAGTTTATGCCCCCGATATTCGAGGACTTGGTTTAGCTGCAGAAATACCAAAAGCTTTGGTTCAATTCGGAGCACCTGGTGGCGCGGTTCTTAAAGCGACTAAAGGTTTTAGAAAAGGAGCAGCTTTAGTTCCGCTTGCCGCTGCTGAATTTACTGTAGCTTCTCCTGATATGGAGACTTTCGGTGATTCTTTTATTGGGGCCGGTCCCACCAAAACAAGAGACTTAGAATATTTAGATGGCCAAGAAAAAGCCTTTGCTGCTTTAGAGAACAAAGGCAAGATAGCTCTTGAAGGTGCTGCTGTTTCAATAGGTGCGCCTTTTTTGTTTGCAAAAGCAGCCCAAGTTGGTCTTCCTCTAGCAGCAAAAACCGCAGCATTGCCTGTTGTAGGTGATGCATTACAAGTAAGCTTTAAAGCTGCAAAAGATGCAGGAGAACTAATTGGTCAAGGCGTTGATAAAGTTCTAAAAGAATCACCGACTCTAGATAAACTAGCAGGGCAGTTTCGCTATCGAGGTATGCTACCTACAAAAGAGCTTGCAGAAATAAGGGATGCAAGATCCCTTGAGTTTGCTTCGCTATTGCAAGCTAACAAAATCGCGCTTGATGACGCACAACAAAGCCTAGACTTGATATTTAAAAGAGGTGATGTCAACGGTATAACCGCAAAAGACATCATGGATGCTTGGGATAAAGCGGTCTTTCCTGCTGATGAAATTTTTCAGGCAGGAGAAGACTCTGCAAAAGCAGCAAAAGCTAGAGCTTCTCTTGAAGCGGAGCAAATAAAAGCATTTGAAGTTCTTGTCGAAGCAGATAAAGCTTATGGTTTAACTGGAAAAAATCTTAATATTAATTCCAATGTTGACAATATTCGTTCTGATTACAGTTTGTTTCGATCTGCTAAAAGAGCTAGACAATCAATTGATGCTTACAGCGATGCAATACAAAAAAACCCTGAGTTATTGCCTGAAGGTGTAGCAGATACCATTGGTGGCCAACTCGGGTTATACGGCACAAGGCAATATCGCGCTTTTTTAGACGATAACTACCAACCTTCTCAAGCACTTCAAGATAAAGCTGTTGCCTCAATAATAAAAGCTAATCAAAAAAATGGAGACATTATTACTGAGGCAGAAGCTAGAGGTCAGTTAAGCGAACTAATTCAAAAACCTGGTTTTGTAAATTCAAAATTAAGCCCAAAAAATCTAACAGAAGATTCTGTGTTAGCCAAGATGAATGATGGTGTTTTAAAGGGCAGAACTTTAAACAGTAAAGCAATTAGAGAATATCTAGGTGAGTACACGGGAAGAAGTAAGCCAGGCGTAAGTCTTGAATCTAGAAGATCAGATCTCTCTGTGAAGTTAAATGAAACTCTTAAAAGACAATCAGGGATTATCAGCAAAGGCAATTATCTTAAATACCTTAAGGAGTACAATGACACTTTGCCTGCTGGCAATAAAGTCTTTTTAGATGAGTTGCCTCCTGGGTTGATCGACATACAAGGCGATAAGAGTTACGTTAAGTTAAGCGATAGCTTTAAGTACGGAGAGCTTAAAGGAAAGTACGTTAGACAAGATTATCTTAATGCATTAGAGCAAGACTCTTGGAAGCTTTCTTCTGTTCTTGGTCCTGGTTATGCTTTTTTTCTTGGGTTAAAAGGTCTGAGCCAATTAGGTAAAACAGCTTACAATCCAGTCGGACAAATTAGAAATGTTACCAGCGCAATGGGCTTTGCCATAGCAAACGGTAATGTCCCTAACGGCCAGACCATGGCTGAAGCTTTTTCGTTTGTTTCTAAGTCAATAAAAAATGAATTTGGCAAAGATGCATCTGGCAAAGCGATGGCTGAGAAATACAGCAGACTTGGGATTATAGGTCAACAAGCTCAGTTAGGAGAATTAAACAATTTAATTGATGAAGCGGCAGAAGCATCCCAGCTTAATGCAAAAATATTTGGATCAAAAGGAATTCAAGCTTATCAGAACAGCATTATGACCAAGCTCTACCAGGGAGGTGATGATGTCTGGCGTATATTTAACTTCAAAACTGAAAGTGAAAAGCTAAGGTCTATGATTGCTGCTTCTGAAGTGAAAGGATCTCCTTTCATAATGAAAGCAACAACACCACAACAAACAAGAATTGTTACCGACGCTGGTCTTGATCCAAAAAGCTTTGATGTTACAAAGCTTTCTAAAAAAAGCTTTGATGATTTTATCGATGAAGAAGCAGCATCAATTACAAGAGATGTAGTTCCTAACTACGAAAGAGTCCCGGAGATTGTTCAAAAAATAAGACAACTGCCGATTGGTAATTTCATTGCTTATCCTGCTGAAATTATAAGAACAAGCACAAATATATTAGGCAGAGCGATTACTGAACTTTCAAGTGAAAATCCATTAATGAGAGCTAGGGGTATGGAAAGAATCCTTGGCTACTCTTCTATAGCAGTTGGTATACCTTCCGGCATAACATCTATGAGCTTAATGGCCACAGGCTCAACAGAAGAACAGTTAGATTCATATAGAAGGTCTGGTGCGGCAAGCTGGGACAGGAATGCTAGTTTAGCGGTAGTTAAGTCAGATAGTAACGGTAACCCAGAAGAAGTTATTAACCTTTCTTACACGATGCCATATGAGTACATGATTACTCCGTTCTTAGCGGTTCAAAACGCATGGGACAACGGCGTTAGGAATGAAAAAGATATATTGAGCATAGCTAGTGATGCTATGGGTCAAGTATATAGCGAATTTTTTAGACCATTTATGGGCCAATCAATGTTGACCCAAAGAACTTTTGAAGCAATGAATGGCAGAACTGCTACGGGTGCGCTCATTGGCCCTGGAGAAGATGCACCTGTAGCTGACAGGATGTATTCAGGATTTATGCATGTTTTAAACGGATTAGTTCCTACGATATCGCCCGCTGAATTTAATGTAGATGTGCGGCCTTGGGAAGTTGGGAAAATATCTCCTGATGAAGAACCTGTGGGCGCAAAAAATTTTTATGGGCTTTCTAGGGTGTTAAATATAAAAGACGCACCTGTTTCCGCTCTTGTTGGCAGCGGGTTGGTTGATCCTCGATACAGGGTTTCAAAAAACAAACAACTTGATTTTTATGGTGAGATGTTTGAAGCCATGACAGGCGTTAAAACAATTAAGTTAGATATGGAAAGGTCGTTAGAGTACAAGGCTGTTGATTTAGGAAATAGAATTAGTAACGCTGGAATAGATTTAAGAAGGTTGGCCAAAACAAAAGAGTATAGAAGCCCTGAAGAGTTTGCTTATAACTATGAAAAGTTAGTCGAGACACAAAGAAGGTTGGCTTCTGAATTAAAAGTTGCAATGGATGACGCAAAATATCTAGGTGTCAGCAATGAAAAGATTAACGCTATTTTGAGCGATGCAAATGTTCCTAGATGGAGAAGCATTGTGCGGGGTAAATTCTTACCATCAATGCCAAACCCTGATCTTTATATAGAACAAAAAGAATTAAGCGAAGATCAAAACAAAATTAGAAACATTGTGCCTTTAGCCGATATGAGAAGGACATTTGGAGAAGCAAGAACCAGCGAACTACCTGCTGCTCCAGTTTTGCCTGCACCTACGCCAACACCTGATTATAGTTTACTGCCTAGCAGGTCTGCAGGAAGTAGCCCATCATTACCAAATAATCGCGAATCTTCTCAAGCATTACGCAGACAAGAGATGAATAAACTGCTAGGCATTGACTAATTGATCCCGCAGCGCAAACGAAAGAGCAAGTACTACGCAAAGAAGGTTGAGTACGATGGTATCGTGTTCGACTCCAAGCTCGAGGGTGCCCGTTACAAAATACTGAAGGAGATGCAGGACCGGGGAGAGATATGCGAACTCGAGGTCCAGGTGCCATACGAATGTGTGGTAGAAGGGAAGAAGGTCTGCAAGTACATTGCCGACTTCAGGTACAG
>VTLG01004673.1_pt1 | contig 15738 bp, 14 predicted proteins | sample 4694571 | NCBI WGS metagenome assembly VTLG01 (sample SAMN12604809, study PRJNA352737) | marine metagenome | biome: ENVO:00000447; feature: ENVO:00000209|ENVO:00000569|ENVO:01000036; material: ENVO:00002151; isolation source: viral sequences binned using virsorter ...
GATACAAAGGATATAGTGAAGAAGAGCAAGGAAGGACAATAGAAGAACTGAATGCTCAGTTGGTAGCTCTTGTGGGAAAAGATGGAGCAAAGATGCTTGTAGGAGCATTTAAGAGCCGTAAAGTTATATCAGGCCCAACTTTAACAGAATAAGGATACAATATGTCAGATCGCCTAGAAAGACTTAAAACACGCGAAGAAAGACTTAAAGCATACGAACCGATTAGAAAAGCAGGGAGACAAAAAAGAAAAAATATATTATACCAAAAGTTTCAAACTCAAGGTAAAACAGACCTTCTTCAGAATCAAAAGCCAATTAAAAAAATAGCCTTAGACCCGAATAGAGTTCATAGTCCAAATGTTCTACCTAGAACAACATTTGAGTTTAAAACAGAAGGTAAACAAAGTTTATTAACTTCTAAACCAATTAAAGACAGAGGCGTTAAAGTTTCTCCTGCTACTGTAAAATCTGTAATACGAATAACAGAAAAAAAGCATCTTGGTCATCCTAAATTACAAGGAAGTGGGCAAACATTAAGAACAGAAACTACTTTAAAGAATTTGTCTGAAAGAGCAAGATTTGCTGATTGGTATCGTTCACCAATGAGAGAGAGAAATATAAAAAAACATGATGCTATAATTAACAGAGGGAATGTGGCTCACCTAAAAACAATAGATGAAATCCGAAAAGGTGGAGTATACCACGATATGAAAGGAAGTAAATCTATATCTTTCCCTCTTCGTACCCTTTCTCCTCTCATTTCTTCGCCTTCTCCTGACCTTAAAAGTCTAACTGCAAAACAAGCCTCTATTGTAAGACAAGAAAAAGCGGCAGGACGTTTAGGTACAAAAATGAAGAACCTTATGTATAATCTTAATAAATACGGCAAAAGAGGATCTAAATAATAAACTGAATGAACAAAGAACAGTTAAAAGGACATTTAGAAAGACTTAGAAAACTCCATGAGGAAGCAAGGAAGTAATGGCTAAGAATAAAAAGATAATTGTTGGCGATTTATGGGATCAGAAAGGATTTAAAGTAATTTCTACTAATCTTGGTGGCATACATGGTCGTGGTTTAGCACAACAGGCAAAGCAAAAGGGTTACATTACTCCCCAAAATATAGATTTTGATACTTCCCCCAAAAATAGCGATGTTATTACACTAGCTGTAAAAGGTAATGCCCCCGAAACAGCTAAAATTAAGGGTAGAGCATTTAGTGAATCCACAACAGGTGGTAATGTTAAACTATTAGATCAAGAAATTAATAAATTAATAAATTTTGCTAGGAATAACCCTAGTAAACGTATTAATTTACCTATGGTTGGTCTTGGATTTGGTGAAGGCGACCCAAAAGTAATAAAACCTATCCTTGAGAGAGCTTCAAAAGAACCTAATATATTCTTAATTAGCAAAGATGAAGCTACAGCCAAAAAATACTCTTCAACTTTCAAACCGGGCATACGATCTGATAAAACTGCCAATAAAAAGATGATTACAGTAAGTAATGCTGTTAATAATCTAAAAGAAAAACAAAAATTTTCGACAAAAAATAATAAGGGGATCTGGTTTCAAGGTCCATCAGGAGGTATTACCGATCCAAAGGCTTTTAAGAAAGGTTTAACTAAGAAATACCGAGAAGCAAGAGCAACATTTGGACCAGATATTAAGGTTTTGTATCGAGGGATGACTCAGGGGAAAAAAGCATCGCAAGCAGATCAATTAATTAAAGAATGGGGAAGTGAAGGTTATAGAAAATTCCTACCTCCTAAGAAACTCCATAAAGATCCAAAAATAAATAAGCTCTATAATAAGAAATATGGTGATTTGTTATTTCAGACTGACAAAAAAGGGAAGCCAATTATAATGAAAGACCCTATTAATATCAGTGCCATAGAGATACCAAAAGAGTCTGATAAAGATTTTGTAGATAAACAGCTAAAGAGATGGAAAGATAATAAAAAATTAGTTAATCAATTTTCATTTAACGTAAAAGGTGAAGTAGTATATCCCGGTAAAGTTACTAAACCACATTTTGACAAATTTCAAGATTTAGAAAAAAAATACGGTACAGGGAAACGTACTAAAGTTGTAGATGAATATTTAGATTATGGAGAAACTTTAGATCCTGAGAAAAGACTCCATGCAATGCAAGTATTGGAAGATAAAGAAGCAAATTGGAAAAAGATAGCTACAAATAAAGATAAGAGTATTTTTACAGACATTCAAAATCAAAGAATAAAATCTCTGAAAGGGGATACACCTTTCCCACTTAAAGGATATGAAACTTTTAGTTTAGATCCAGATGCAAAACAAATTGATCCCGATTCAAAAAAGCAATTCATTGATTCAGAGGGCATTGGATCAGATATTGGTGATAGTAATGTATCTAAGGAAACATTAATTAAAAAATTTAATATTAAACATGATAAAATTAAAGTTGATCCAAAAGATGCTCGTAATAGAAAACTAAGTAAAGATGATTTAAAAAAAGCTCTAGATAGAATACAAACATCAGATACTATCAAAGGTACAGATAAAATTTTAGTAGATAAAGATGGTATAGCAAGAAGAGAAACAAAAGTAATATCAAAGAAAATTTTTAGAAAATCAGTTGTCAATGAAAAAGGAATTGTTAAACATATTACTGATCCTGATAAACTGGTACGTTCTTATGATCTTGCAGAAATAGAAACAAAAGATGTTAGTGGATCTGGCGAAAAGATTGATCAACTTACTGTGCATGATCCAGAAAGATCGCCAAAAGTAACTGATGCATTAAAAGATAAAGTTGGTGAGGGTTTTGATAAAGATGATATAGCAATTAAAAAAGAAACAGAAGCATTTAAGAGTTTAAAGAAATTTAGAAGATTCAAAAATAAAGAAAAAGCTAAAGTAGCTGAACTAGATTATAGAGTAGAACATGCTAAAATTGGAGATATTTATGCAGATCAGAGTGATACTGTATTGGGTGTTACTGCTCATACGGATAAAGTAGCTAAAGAAGAACAACTTAAAGATGCAAGAATAAAAACTGAAGTAATTGAATCAGGTAAACCTACAAGTGAACACATCGTATTAAAAGAAGCAAGAGGCTTATCTAAAGGTAAAAAGAAAACACAAATTATTAAAGACCAAATTGCTGAACAAAAAAAATCTAGAGTAAAAGGCAGTTATGAATTTGAAGGATTTTATAAAACTCCACCAGAAGGTAACACTAGACATCCATTCGCCTTTTTTCGTTCACTTGTTGGAAGGTCTGCGGCACAATTAGGTATAGATAAAGCAAGTTCATCTAAAAACAAAGAATATACAAGCTATTCTAAAGTATATGATAAACCATCTAATACTATTGTTAAACCTAAACCTAAAACTGTTAATGTTACTTCAGCAGTTAAAATAAGTAAAAAAATTAGTTTAACGCCTAAGAAAATTGAAGATAACTTAGCTAAAAAAGCAACAAATGAAAAAATTAGAAAAACATTGTCAGCAAATGAAGCAAAACTAATATCTGACAAAATAAAAAATAAAATGGAACCTAAAACTGATAAAAAAGTTGTTAAAACAAAAGACACAACTTTTGGTAAAGTTAAGTATCTATCAAGATTTTTGGCAGTTCTTCCTCCTGTTGCGGCTCTTTATTCGCTATATGATAAAAAAGCTGTAGCAAAACCAAAAGATAAAGATAAAGTAATAACTACAGCAAATCTAGCAAAAGAAACTACCTCAATCATAGTTGGTAGCCATAGAGTATTTAGTGGGTATGGAGAAAAACCGGGATATATCAATAAGTTAGGTATTGGTGGAAAATATGATCGTAAAGGATTACTAAAACATTTTAATAGACCAAGAAATAAACCAATTAAAGGTGCTGGTGGTCCAAATACTCCATATGCTAAATTTATGAATTGGCGTAAAAAAAATCAAGAAATAACAAAACAGATTAAATATTAATGGTTAATAATACAGAAAAAGCAATAGAGATTGCAGAAAAAATATCTGATATTTATGAAACAAACAGATTATTAGACTATGAACCTTATGATTATCAAAAAAGATTTCATAGTGCTAAAGATATGCAAGGTCGTTTAGCTAGGCAAAGACTCCTAATGGCGGCAAATAAAACTGGTAAAACATTTTGTGGTGCATGTGAAATGGCTTATCATTTAACTGGAAGATACCCGAAATGGTGGACAGGAGCTAAATTTAGTAGACCTATTACAGCTTGGGCGGCTGGTAATACAACTGCAAATACAAGAGATATAGTACAAGCAGAATTACTAGGAGAACCGGGGGATGAAGATGAATTTGGTAAAGGTGCATTACCAAAACAATATGTGGTCGGTACACCTTTGAGACAGCCCGGAGTTCCAAATGCATATCAAAGTTTACAAGTAAAACATGTGTCTGGTAGAAATTCTAAATTGATCTTTAAATCCTATGAACAGGGCAAGATGCAATGGATGGGTAAAGCTGTTGATGTTACATGGTTAGACGAAGAACCTCCACAAGATATATATTCACAGGCTCTTAGAGCCGCACTTAAAAGTGGGGGTATTGTTTATATGACCTTTACTCCAGAATCAGGTATGACTGATGTAGTAACACAGTTTATGACAAAACTAGGACAATCTCAGGCTTTATATCATGCAACATGGGATGATGCTAAACATTTAGATGAAGATGTAAAAAAAGAAATATTAGCGGCACTCCCTCCACATGAAAGAGAAATGAGATCAAAAGGTGTTCCAATTTTAGGATCTGGTCTTGTATTTCCTGTTAATGAAGATGAGTTAGAAGTTGAGCCGTTTCCTCTTCCTGCTCATTGGCCTAGACTATGTGGAATAGATTTTGGTTGGGATCATCCAACAGCGGCAGTATGGATTGCATGGGATAGAGATACAGACTCGGTCTATGTTTATGATTGTTACCGAAAAAGTGCAGAAACGCCAGTAATCCATTCTGCTTCTATAAAAGAAAGAGGAGATTGGATCCCTGTTGTATGGCCTCACGATGGATCTCAGCATGATAAAGGATCAGGGAAACCATTAGCAGAATTATATAGAAAACAAGGTTTGAATATGGTACATAAACATTTTGAAAATCCAGATGGAGGGATTGCAGTAGAACCCGGAATTATGGAAATGTTGCAAAAAATGCAAACTGGAAGATTTAAAGTGTTTAAATATTTAAGAGATTGGTTTGAAGAATTAAGAATGTATCATAGAAAAGATGGTAAAATAATAAAAGTACATGATGACCTAATGAGTGCAACTAGGTATGCTACACAATCGTTACAATATGCTTCATTAGGTAGAAAAAAGACACGGCAAAGAAAAGCAATTACAGATTACGATTTTTATGCATTTGGTGAAGAAAGGCAATACGCTTGATTATTATATAGTTTTAAAAGATGATGTTGATAAAATATGGAATCAAGTAAAAAATTTAATTGCAAGATGTGATGAAGATATTTTAAATTCAAATGATATATTGAAATATATTAAAAATGAAGATTATATCTTATGGATTGGTAAAGAGAAGAAATCTAATACTATTATAATGACAGCAGTAATTGAAATTCATGAATATCCTAGACATAGGATTTGTCATGTGTCATTTATGGCTGGTAATAATATGAAAGATTGGATATATGAAAGTAAAGAAATGTTAGAAGAATGGTCAAAAAAGCATAATTGTCATTATTTAGAAATAAGTGGTAGAAAGGGATGGAAAAAAATGTTTACAGATTATAAAGAAAAGTATATTGTAATCAGTAAAAAATTATAAATTAACAAATAAGGAGGAATATGGGTTCGTCAAAACCGGCACAAGCACTACAAAGTACAAAAAACTTTATTGATCAAAATACTGATACAGTTTCTCAAGGAGTGGGTGGAACAACAGGTGATGTTCTTGGAGCAGTAGCCGATCCATTTGATCCGCTTGTATCCAATGTACAAGAAGGGTACAAAACCTATGAACAGCAATTGCCATTAGCTAAAGCCGAAAGAGAAGTAGAAGAAGAACAGGAAGGTGCCGCGGCTCAATTAATGGCAGATAGACAAGCTGAAGAAGATGCTCAGCCAGAAGGATATATGGGTGTAGAAGGTCAAGGAGTAGTTGCTATGGGTGGTAGACAAGAACAAAAAGGTAGGAAGTTTACTCAAACTGGTATACAAGGAGCAACAAAGTTAACTTCGCAAGTAAATACTCTTCCAGTTGGATAAAATATGGATTTACTAGGAAATGAATTAGGATCAATAGTTGATCGGCAACATGAAAAGTTAAAAAATAATAGAAGAAATTGGGAAAGACAATGGCAAGAAATGGCTGAATATGTCCTTCCCCATAGAGCCGATTTTACTACAACACATTCAAAAGGTGATGAAAGAAGGGGTATGGCGTTTGAAGGTACTGCCATGCGATTATTGAAACGATTTGCATCAAATATCCATAATGTGTTTACTCCAATGGGGGCAGAATGGTTTAAACTAACTACAGGAATACCTCAATTAGATAAACAACGTAATGTTGCATTATGGTTAGAAGAAGCATCTAAAATAATAAAACATCATGTCTCAAGACCAATCTCCAATTTCCAAAGTGCAGTTTTCCAATACTATCTTGAAGCAGGGTGTTTTGGAACTGGCATCATTTTTGTTGAAGATGTTCCCGGTTTTGGTACTCGTTATCGCAATTTCCCTCTTTCGGATTGTATATTGGGTTCTGGAAGTGAAATGGAAATTGACACAGTATTTAGGAACTATAAACAAACATATAAAGACCTTATTTCAAAATATCCTCCTGAGAGTTTACCCCCTCAAATAGTTGAAAGAGGGATGAGTGAAAGAATGCTCGATGATGTAGATGTTGTTCATTGTGTTTATCCAGCATGGACTATGCAACAATATTTTCCTAATTTCCCTAAAAAATATGTTTCATTATATTATTTAAAAGATAAAAAACATGTATTACATGTAGGAGGATATGATGAAATGCCATATATATGTGCAAGATGGGAAAGATCAGATCGTGAAATATATGGAAGAGGTCCAACTTGGGAAATAATGCCTGATATAAGATTAATTACTGAAATTGATAGAACGTATTTAAAAGCTGTCCAGAAGGCAGTCTCTCCGCCTCTCTTCGTGCCTGATTCTGGACTCTTAGACCCCCTAGATACCACACCCGATGCAATAAATTATTATTCTGTCGGTCTAGGGGGCAAAGATCAAATATTTGAAGCTCCATCTGGTGCAAGACCCGATTATGCAGAAAGATTAAGTAGTAAATGTACTGCCGCAATAAGAGAAGGTTATTTCTTAGATTTATTAGAATTACCCGGTCCAGTAGCACCTGATGGTGATGTAATGCGATTCTCAGCAACAGAAGTATCTGTAAGAATGAGACAAAAAATGCCTGTTCTTGGTCCAATTTTAGCAAGACAAGAAGCAGAATTTTTAGATCCTATTATTAAAAGAACGGCTAGTATATTAATGAGATCATATTTAATTCCCCCAATGCCTGAAGAAATGAGAGGTCAATTTAGAATCGAATACCTAAATCCTGTTTCAGTAGCTATGAGATCAGGAGAAATTAGTTCTATGGCTCAATTATTTGAAACTATTATGCCTCTTGCACAAATAGATCCTACTATACCAATGTATTTTAATACTCAGCAAATATTAGAAAATACAGCCGAAGTATTACAAGTACCTCAGTCTAATATACGAACTAAAGAAGAAGTTGATGCTATTGTTAAAGAACAGCAACGACAAAGACAAGAACAAGAACAAATGCAACAAGCACAGTTAGCAAGTAAAATAAATGAAGAAACAGCAAATGCAGAAGCACAAAGAGCAAAAGCGGAGGCGGCATAATGGAATTAAATCCAGTAGGTAAAAAACTTAAAGAAAGGGGATTAAAGTACAAAGATATTTCAGTACATTATAGATCAGAAGATTATGTAAATCTTAAAAAATGGATGGCTCCAAAAGGTACAAGAAATACCGCAATTAAACAAACGAAAATTAATCAATATACTGGAGAAAAATTAAAAAGAGTAAATACACAAGTAGATCATATGGTATCTAAAGCTGATGCTCATTATACAGGAGGAGTTAATTGGTCATCTACAAAAAAACTTGCATTTGGTCATTGGATGGAAAATCTAGTACCTACTGATAATCAAACAAATATTTTAAAAGGTGCAAAATCTGCTCATAAATGGCAACCAAAAGTTAATAAAAAAACATGGGCAGATGCCTATATAGCAACAAAAAAACATTGGGGTCTTGGAGTGTTAAAAGGTGAATCAAAGGTACTTAAAAATATAACTGGTAAAGAACATGGTTTAAAAATAGTACCTCCAATTCAACGTACAAAAACATGTCTAACATGTCATGTGCCTAATAAAAGGAAATGATTTCACGTTGGTTACAAGAAAAAGAAAAGCGAACACGATTTAAAGAGGTTTTTAGTGGAGAAGAAGGACAAGATGTTTTAGCAATGCTTGCTAATGCACATTTTGTATTCAAAACTTCTCATGCTAACGACCCATATACATCTGCATGGCAAGAAGGTAGAAGAACTGTAGTATTAGAAATTATTAATCTAGTAGGAGCAGATTTGGAAGCCATTAGGAAACGAATTGACTTGCAGGAACAAGCTCGGCATCAAAATCGAGCATAACTCTAATATAAAATAAATATGTCAGAAGAAGCACAAGCTCCTGTTGAAAGTAATGATACAGGGCAAGCTGAAAGTAGCGAAACTTCGGCTTTACAATTTGATCCAACTGCATTACCAGAAGGATTAAGAGAAGAACCAAGTCTCCAAACATTTGACTCTGTAGATAAACTCGCTAAGTCCTACGTTAATGCTGTCAAAAAGATTGGAGGTGATCCTAATACTTTAGTTCGTATACCACAAGAAGGTGAAAACCGAGATGCATTTTATAATCAAATCGGTAGACCAGAACAACCAAGTGGTTATAATTTTGACGAAGTTGTAGGAGAAGATCCAGAAGGAACATTAGATGGGTTTAAAGAATTTGCTCATCATCATGGTTTAACACAGACTCAAGCTGAAAATATCTTAAACCTTTATGGAGAGATACAAGAAGATGAGTCTCAACAATTTGAAGAATCTCAACGACAATTCGATATAGATAGTCAAATAGAACTTCAAAAAGAATGGGGGAAAAATTATGATGGCAAAATAGACATGGCGGCTAGAGCCTTCGCAGAATTTTCAACACCAGAATTAAAGCAAATAATGGACGAAACAGGGTTGGGTAATCATCCAGAACTACTTCGTATATTTGCTAAAATTGGTGAAAGATTAGGTGAAGATTCATTAGTGGTCGGTACAGGTCTTGGTGCTAATCAAATGTCTCCCGAACAAGCTCGTGCAGAGATTCAGAGTTTATATTCTGATAAAGAATTTTCTAAGGCATATCGAGATAATAGAGAATCTGGACACAAAACAGCAATGCAAAAGATGGACAGACTCTTTAAAATTGGGTATCCAGCTAAAGCACGAGTTCGATAAAAAATACTCCATAGTGGAGAAACTGAATAAAGACAACTATACAGATAAGCAATTAGCCCTGTTAAAATGTCTGTTGTGATCCTATAAGGACAATCACTAGGTTTAGTGTAATTAATTATTTTCATAACGGAAACAATATGGCTAATTTTTATGATATTGAAACGTCTTATATACATCGTTATTCTGCTGATGTATTACATGCGCTTCAACAAAAAACATCAAGGTTACGTAATTTTGTAACCAACAAACCAGATTGTCAAGGTGTAGCCGAGTTCATTGATAAAATCGGAACTAACGAAGCACTAGACAAGGTAGCAAGGTTTGCTGATTCGCCAGTACAAGCCATTTCCCATAAACGTAGGAGAGTATCCGCACAACCTAAAAATGCGGGATTCTTTGTAGAAGGTTTTGACACTCGTAGAATGAACTATGATGTGTTTCAGCCTTATGCAGAAGCTACGTCAATGGCAATGGCAAGGAAGATGGATGCAGTAATCGTTGATGCCGCATTTGGTTCAGCATATGAATCAGATGGTGGAGCAATGGATGGAGCAACGGAAATTGTATGGAATAGTACAAACTTCCCTAAATCTTTCATTGACAAAACTTATGCCCATAACGCGGCATCTCCTAATACAGAAACAGCAGGATTAATCAGTTCTACAGCATCAACTGGTCGTACTTTATCAATAGATAAATTGCTACAAGCTCGTAGACTGTTATCTGAGCAAGAAGCAGATCAATATGATGAAGGTGGGAAACCACTTTATTTCATAGTATGTTCTGCGGCTCAAATAGAAGCTCTGTTACATTCTTCAAGAGTACAAAGTTCAGATTATAATAATATCCGAGCTTTAGTTGAAGGTGAAACAAACTTTTTTGCTGGATTTCAATTCATCAGGTATGAAAATATGCCTACTACTGGTAGCGGTGCTACTCAAGTAGAAAGTTGTTTAGCATTTCACCCTCAAGGACTCGCATTTTGTTCTTGGGAAGAGCCTGTGACTGAGATTGAACGTCGTGCCGATAAAAGTTTTGTACCATATGCATATTTTGAAATGGATATTGGTGCAACTCGAGTATGGGAAGAGATGGTCATTCAAATTGACTGTTATAAACCTTAACCCATAACTTGAAAGGAAAATATGGCTGATATATATGGAGTAGATTACAAAAAACGATTTGTTACACTCCCTGCAAAGCTAACTAATGTAGCTACACAGGGTGGGCGAATGCGTGTTTTGTATGATACGTTTACAACAGCAACTACAGTTGCAGATGACAAACTTTACATGGGCAGACTTCCTGCTGATAGTAAGGTTTGGGAAGTAGCAGTAGGTTTTTCTGCTGATTTAACAAATAGTGTTACAGTAGATGTTGGATGGGAAGCTGTTCTCTCTAGTGGAGCAACAGACCTAGACGGATGGCACGATGGTGTTGCCGCAAATGGTGCAATTTCTTATTGGAAAATGGGTGGTGCTTCAACTGCCTCAGGCAATAAGGGTATTGGGCTAACTCCTACATCAATTGCTGATGAATCTAACGTGGTTATTACTATTTTAAGTGGTAATCCTGCGAATGATAAAATCATTAGCTTATATGTAGCATATACAATTGATTAATTTCAATCGGGGGTTGGGTAACTGACCCCCCTATCTAACAGTTTAATATGGATAAAACTGGAATAGCTAACCTTGCTTTGAGTAATCTAGGCGAGTCAAGTATACAAAGTTTAACAGATAATAATGCTAGAGCAAGAGCTTGTAATGGTAGAATAGATGATGTTATTACAACTGTTCTACGAATGCATGTCTGGAATAGTGCATTAGAAAGAAAAGAATTAACACAAATTGGTGCGCCTGTTTTTGGTTGGAATTATATGTACCAACTTCCTGCTGATTGTATAAAAGTAGTTGAAGTTAATCCTATATCTAAATTTCAAGTAGAAAAAAGGAATATATTATCAAACGAAAATACTTTACATTTATTATATGTTGGTCAACCAACCGATATTAATAATTTAGATTCGTTATTATCAGAAGCAATTGCAATGAAATTAGCATTAGAAATTGCAGAGACATTAACAAGTAAAGCAGGACTTAAAGATGAGATGATGAGAAAATATATAATAGCTTTACAAGAAGCTAGATCAGCTAATTCTAAAGATAGAACTCCAGATCATAGAGAAAGATCATCTTACTTTAATTCTAAAAGAGGGCAATATCATGTTATTCATAGAACTTTTAATACACCATCTTTAGGTTATGAAGTAGATATGGAAGCATGGAAAACTAAAAGTTCGGCAGAGCAAACATAATATATGGCAAGATATGAGTTTTTACAACCCAAATTTAATGAAGGTGTTTTAGCTAAAGCATTTCATGGTAGATCAAGTGAAGAATTCTATAGTTATGGGTTAAAAACATGTAAAAATATGATTCCTACTCTGTCTGGACCAGTAGTTAAAAGACCGGGAACGAATTATATTGGCGAATTAAAAAATTCAACTGCTACATTTGTACCTTTTTTTAAAGATAAAAATAATACTTATATTTTAGAAATTGGGTATCATAGTAGTTCCTCCTATTTAAGAGTATGGTCACAAGATCGTCTTTTAAATAATAAAGATACTACCCCATCTACATTTGAAATAAGTGGATTAGCATGGACATCAACAGAAATTAATAATCTTAAAACTACACAAAGTGGTGATTATATATTTGTTTGTTGTCCTACTAGAAAACCATACACAATAATTAGAACAGTAGATACTTCAGATACAGGAACAGATGTATGTGAAGATGGAAGTAAATGGGCAGTTACAGAATATGTAATGGAAGATGGACCATATGATTCTATAAATATATATAAACCAGAAGGGAGTGTTTCAGATAAAAATCAATATACAATAAAAACAAAAACAGATGCTACAGAATTTAAAGAAATTGCAAATGTTGAATTTGATATACCTACTAATAGTATAGTTTTAATGAATCATGGGTTACAGACAGGAATGAAGGTTCGTTTAGTAGCAACTGGTGATTGGGGAAATCTTGTTAATACTGCGGCTACTCCTGTTGCATATAATGGTACAAAAGATTGGTATGTTATTTCTACAGGATCAAGTAGTTTTAAGGTATCTGAAACAGATACAGGAACTCCATTACAATTTGCTCTTGCAAGTAATGAAACTTATGCAAATGCTTCCGTTATGTTATCAAGACCAATTTATCAACAAGGAGATGATGTAGTTTTTAAAGAATATTTAGGTGGTAATACAGAAACTACTACATCAAATAGTATGTTTTCAAGTGCAGATGAAGGTAGATTAATAAGAATAAATCCTTTATCAAGACCTATGGAAGCAATTGGAGGTATAAGATGGGCATGGGGAATTATTAAAAGTGGAAGTGTTACAACATCAGGAGGGAAAAGAGAATTTACTGTAACTCTTAAAACAGAAATGTGTAATTCAAGAGAGAATACTTCAACTAATACAAAAGGAACTTCAGAATTTAGATTAGGAATGTTTAGTGATGCTAGAGGATGGCCTCAAGTAGCTCAAATTTATCAACAAAGAATGGTATTAGCCGCAAGTACAACTGCACCATCTACTATATGGTTATCTAAAACAGCAGATTTCTTTTCCTTTGCTCCTTCAGAAATTGTTCAACAAGATTCTGCATCCTCTGTTGTAGATGGATTAGCAACAGAAATAATTACAGATTCAAATGGATTAAGTTTTACATTAGATTCAGATACATTAGATGAAATTAAATGGTTAGCAGAATCAAAGAAACTTGCTATGGGTACTTCTGCTGGTGTTTATATGTTATATGGATCAGAAACTAATTTAGTTGTTACACCATTTCGTTTTACAATTAATAGAGAAACAACATTTTCTGCAACAGACACACCGCCAATAGTTGTTTCAAATACATTAATTTATCCTCAAATTGGTGGGAAAGATGTACAAGCATTAATATTTGAAGGTCAACAAGGTCAATGGTTTTCTAGTAAAATATCTTTAAAAGGTTATGATATTATAAAAAGTTCTGAAATTAAAAAAATGGTATGGCAGGAAAGACCTAATAATATTATTTGGTTAATGATGAATGATGGAAGATTATTGTCATTAAGTTATGATAGACAAGCTGAATTCCAAGCATGGGCAGAACATTCTATAGGTGGTACAGATAGTAAAGTAACAGATATAGAAATGATTCCAACTGCAAGTCACGATCAAATATGGGTTAAAATAGAAAGAACTATAAATAGTTCTACAAAATATTATGCAGAAACTTTAGGTAGATTCCCAAAAGAAGGAGCATTATCAAGAAATGCTTATGTATTTTCTGATAGTGCAATTACTAAATCAATAGCAGGAAAATCATTTACAGTATCTAATAGTTCTGGAATTTTAGTTACATCTAGTTCTCATGGGTTGGTTGATACTCAGGTTATTCGTGTAACAAATACAGGAGGTTCATTACCAACAGGATTAGCTACAGGAGTTGATTATTATGTTAAATATGTAAATGCAAATACTTTTAGATTAGCATTAACATCAGGAGGAACAGCTATAGCATATACAAATGCTGGTTCTCCAACTCATAATTGGGTGACTAAAACAGTTAATGGATTAAGTCATTTAGTAGGACAGGAATTACAGATCTATTATGAAGGAATGCAACATATTAATAAAACTGTTGCGGCTAATGGTACAGTAGTATTAGATCATTATGAAGGTACAGATATTGTAATTGGATTACCTTATAATGGATTAATAGAGACTTTAGAACCATCGGCACCACAAAATCAATATTCTTATTCAAAACGATTATTGAATCTTGTATTATTGATTGAAGAATCATTAGGTATTCAAGTTGAATATAATAGTTTAAGTGAAGAGATATTATTTAGATCAATGCAAAATCAAATGGGGAGACAAATTGATTTATTTTCTGGAAAAAGAGATTTGTCATTATCAGGTATAGGTTGGGATGTTCATAATCTAGAGATTATATCAAATGGACCATTTCCTATGCAAATAAATGCCTTAGTGATTGAATCAGAAACAGGAGGTACATAATGGCACTTCCATTAGTTGTCGCAGGTGGAATATTAGCGGGATATAAAGGTGTTCAAGCATGGAAATCAGGTAAAGCCGCAAAACAAAATGCAGATAAATATGCCGCCGCTTTAATTGAAAATGCTAAAAAAGATATTAGAGAATATAGAGGCAATCAATATCATAAACAACTTCAATTAAAAAATGCTGGTGGTGATGCAATACAAGATAGTAGAACTGAAGCAGTAGTAGATAGAGAAGGTACTAAAGCAGCTCAATCTGCTAGTGGAGCTACAGTAGATTCTGGCACAACAGTTGATGTAAGAATGAATAAAATGAATCAAGCTAGATTAAATGAAGAATATATTAAAACTCAAGTAGCAGTTAGTAATGAAGAAAATCAATATTTTACTGAAATAGAATCAAAGAAAATAATGGCTAATGCTATGGCAGAAGCAAAAAATGCAAGGGAACAAGGAGAAATAGCAGAAAGACAAGGAGAAGATGCTAGAAATATGGCGTTTTTAGAAGGAGCTATTAGTGTTGGTAAAGCTGGTGTTAAAGCAGATTGGTGGAAAGCAGGAGAAACTGCTCTGACAGCTAAATCTGTAATGGCAGGAGGTCCACCTCAAGGTCATGGAGGTAATCCAGATCCACGAGCTAGAGGAGGATCACGTTATAGTCTTAGTAGGAATCAAAGTGCTTTTGATGCAAATTTACCTATTGGAAGAAATGTTTATAGTAAATCTTTATCAGGAGGAACAAAATCAAAAATTATGTCTGCTGGAGATTATAAAAGTCCTTTACGAAGTAAATATTCCGGCTATACTATGAATAGATTACAAGCAGAAGTAGATAATAGATATAGAGGAAAAGGGTTCCAATCAAATTTAGAAAAATATGGTAAATGGGGATTTGGACCGGGTAAAGGAAGAATGTATCAAGTTAATCAAATTGCTAAAAAATGGAAATCAGGAAAGTTAAAACGAAGGAAATAACATGGCAGAAATAAGTAAACCTGATTATAAAATACCAAAATTAAAATTGCCTTCTGGTACTCCTAGTAGTGTTGCAAGAAAAACCCCAGTACCTCCAAAATATGATATTCATAG
>VTLG01009928.1_pt1 | contig 15736 bp, 21 predicted proteins | sample 4694571 | NCBI WGS metagenome assembly VTLG01 (sample SAMN12604809, study PRJNA352737) | marine metagenome | biome: ENVO:00000447; feature: ENVO:00000209|ENVO:00000569|ENVO:01000036; material: ENVO:00002151; isolation source: viral sequences binned using virsorter ...
GTGAAAAAAGCACGATTGTCTGGCAAGAATTTACGCATCCAAATGCGAACCAAATTCATTTTTGGCTGGCAGGCGGTGACTTAAAAGACATTATCAAAAACGGTCACGCAATCGCAGCAGAAGCGAAAAAACGAAACTTTACGAAAGTGTCAATAATCGGACGACCTGGCTGGGAACGGAAGCTCAAAGGCTTTCGTGAGGCTGGGGTAATCTTAACGAGGGAATTTTAATATGTCTGGATTTATGGGGTCAAAGCAAACGGGCGTACAAACGACCAAATCTGAGCCGCCCGAATATGCACTTCCGTATTTGGAAAAGGCGATGGAAGGTGCGGAGGATTTATATGAAAATAGACCGCAAACCTACTACCCTGGTCAAACGTACACCGACTATTCGCCCGAAACGATGGGTGCAATCGGTGCTGGCGAACAGCGCGCCGCAGCCGGTAGTGATTTACTGACAGGCGCACAGGATTTTACTACTGATGCGATGGGCGGCTCTTTTGTTAATCCGGCCCAAGCCATGCTGCAAAAAACCGCACAGGGCGATTTTCTTTCCGGCAATAACGAATATTTGCAAGCAGCGATGGCTCCCGCGATGGACAATATTAAGGGGCAGTTTTCAGCGGGTGGACGACTTGGCTCCGGCGCAAATATCGCCGCGATGACCAGCGCGATGGCACCTGTGTACGCGCAAAATTATGCGCGGGAACGTCAAAACCAAATGGCGGCACAGGGTCAGATCGGCGCTTTGTCACAACAAGGATTTGCCAACCAGATGAATGCAGCGCGGATGGCGCCTGAACTGGCGGCGGCAGACTACGCCGACATTGACCGCTCGATGGCTTACGGACAAATGCGGGATGCTAAAGCTGGTGAGGCACTGCAAGACTCTATTAACCGACATAATTTCGGGCAGTCTGAACCGCAACAAAGGTTGCAAAATTACATTGCCGCAATCCGTGGTGGAACTTTTGGTGGGACGCAAACGCAACCAATCTACAGCTCTCCCATCGGTCAGGGGATTGGCAATCTCGCTAACCTGGGCTTTGCTTATAATATGTTTAAGAAGGGCTGGGGATAATGGATTATTCAAAACTCGTACAGCTTGGCCTTCTCCAAGGCAGTGACCAGCAAGATGCTGCGCGGATGGGGTTGTTCAATATTCTTAGCCAAATTGGCGCGGCAAGCGCCCCGCGAACCTCACCGACACCGCCGCCGATTGATCTTGCTAAAGCGATGAATGTTTATCAAAGCTCAATGAAAAACGCGCTTACTCAAGGCGCGTTAAGAAGGCAGTTAAAAAAAGAAAGTGGCTTAAAACAATTATTTGAAGCGCAGCCAATGGACCCTGTTGAGGCTAGAAAGATTGCCGCAGCAAAAGTTGATCCGTTAGCAGAGACGTATGCCGCAACAGGCATATTAAGTCCAGACGATGATCCCCAATCATATTATCAGGATAAACGACAGGCATTAATGCCGGATGCTTTAAAGGTTGCGGAACAGCAAACCACAATGCCGGATTTGTTAAAGGCCGTTACACCATCACAGCGGCCTTTAATACAAGGCTTAATGAAAGTTGATCCCGAATTAGGTATTAAAACATTAATTAGCTTGAGAGGTAAAATTAGCGACATACCTTCATCCGTTAGAGAATATAACTATTACCAAACCTTAAAACCTGAAGACCAAGCAACTTTTTTAAGAATAAAACGCGCAACAAAAACTATAGATCTCGCTGATAGAGTAGTTATTCAATCTCCCACAGGCGAAACATCTACAATTCTCAAAAAAGGATTGCCCCCTGGACAACAACCAGAGCTGAAAAAACGGCAAGCAATTAGTCAACAAGAAGGAACAGCTATAGGCAAAAAGAAAGGTCAGGCACTCAATATACCTGGAGAAGAAGCAAAAGCTAATTATTTGATCAAGATGGTAGAGAAATTAATAGAGCATCCAGGATTAAATCAAGTGGTGGGTATTCCCAGCTCACTTAGTGGCATCTCTACGAGAGCGGGAGTGCCTTTTGGTGATGGTGCTAATTTCATGGCACTACAAGAACAAGTAACGGGCGCTGCTTTCTCCGAAGCCTTTAAGTCATTAAAGGGTGGCGGTCAAATAACCGAAATTGAAGGGCAAAAAGCCACGGCTGCTCTTATGCGACTGACGCAACTTGGACAAGACCCAAGTGTATACCGCGAAGCTGCTAGAGAGTTTATTACTCAAATTAAAAAAGGGTCAGAGCTTGCACGCAAACAAGCTAAGAATCTTGGCGTCAAACTGCCTGCCGCACAAACCGTGTCTCCCAAACCCGTTATTACAGAGCGTGGCGGTCCTCGAAAAATGCGACGTATTAATTCAAACGAAATTGAAAGCGCAAAACGAGCCATAGCGCGTAATCCAGCGAACCGTATAGACGTGATCAGAAGACTGCGTGAGGCTGGCATACAATTCAACGCGGAAGACTTACAATGACAGACAGAGACAACTCTTTGAGCTTTGACGATCTTCCAGGACAAAATTCTAGCAGCCTTAATTTTGACGATCTTCCAGGTGGCCCCTCACCCGTAGATGTCAGTAGGATAATTAGCCAGTTTGCTAAAGGTGCAACGCCAGTGGCAACGGGTGCAACAGTCGGTCACATGGTCGGAGGGCCATATGGCTCCGTACTTGGGGGTTTGACTTTACCTCTCGCAGACAGCTTGTCAGGTTTATATAACTATGGTGCGCGTTCTCTAGGTTTCCCTAACGCACAGATTACGCCTACATCTCAATTTATTCGACAATTGATGGAGAAGACGCCTATCTATGATAAGGCGCGGACCCAACCAGAGCGAATGGCTGAAGTTGCTGGAGAGGCTGCTGGGATTACAACGCCACAAGTCAAAGCAGCCCAAATGTTAGGAAATAAGTTTTTCTCTACGGCACCAAAAACACAAATAGCTGCGGCACCGCTTTCCGCTGCTGTTGGTCAAAAGGTAGGGGAAGACACTAAAAACCCAATGGCAGGGCTTACAGCTTCAATATTGACAGGGACAGTGGTTGGCAGAGCTGGCGGTCCCAGAAAAACGAAAGCCGTTGATGTCGATAATTTGAGAAAGCAAGCCGATATACTTTATAAGAGGGCTAAAGATGCAGGCGTCGTTTTAAATTCTCAATTTGTTTATAAACTTCATTTTAAATTAAGCGAAACGATACGGAGTTTGGGGTTTGATCCTGATCTACACCCTGGTCTTAACTCTGTTATAAAACGGCTTGAAAACACAAAAGGCTCAATGTCTTTGGAAGCGTTGGAACGGACGCGCCGCGTTTTGCAAAATGCCAGAGGAAGCAGAAATTATGATGAAGGCCGTATAGCTGGCGAGGCGATGAGCGAACTCGATAAAGCTGTTGCGGCAATTACAAAGGGCAATCTTGTTTCCGGCAAAACATCCGGCATGAAAGCGTTGGTTGCGGCCCGTGATGTATGGGCGCGTAAATCAAAAGCCGAAATAATCGAAGAAATGGTAGAAAATGCCCAAATACGCGGAGCGGCAAAGTTTACGCAATCAGGTTTGGAAAATGCTATACGCGATCAGTTTAGAACTTTAGCAACGAACAAAAAGCGTCTGCGTCAATTTAACAAGTCTGAACAAGCAATGATCAAGCAAATTGCCAAAGGCGGTCCTGGCATAAACATGTTAAGGTTTGTCGGCAAGTTTGCGCCTAAAGGTGCAATTTCTACGGTACTATCTGTTGGCGCTGGAACTTATCTTGGTGGCCCGATTGGAGGTGTCGCTGTACCAGCCGCAGGGTTTGCTAGCCAAAACGCAGCCGCCAGAATTAACATGGATCGGATAATGCGTTTACAACAGCAGATGGCAACAGGGAAACGTCCACCTAGCCGATATGCAAATGTGCCTGTCAGTGCTGCTCGCGGCGCAATGTCTAATCCAGATTTAGGGCTGCTTAGTCCTCGTGCGGCAGAATACTATCGGTAATGTGCAATTGTAGAGACTGTTGGATTATCCGGCAGATCCGAAAACTGAAACGTAACACCCGCTCTTAGCGGGTTTTTTTATGAGGCGATTATGGCAAAAGACCAATGCTCAGAATACGATTTGACTGCGAGTAATAATACCGTGTGTGGAGATGTAGACATTTCGGAAGGCACAGCTCCATCCAACATAAACAATTCCATTCGTGAATTGATGTCGCATTTGAAGAATCCTCAATTCGGTAAAGTAAGCGTTACAACCGACACAAGTTCTGGCGACGATGCAGCAATTGGATTTACGGCTGCCGAAGGATTGATTTTAACGGGGCAAGGATCAACTAACGACGTTACCATTAAGAATGACGCTGACGCAGAGGTTTGCGGCGTTCCGACCGGCACGGATGATCTCAAATGGCCTGATAATGCGATGGCAGTTTTTGGAACTGGCAGTGATCTTAAAATCTATCACGATGGGTCAAACAGTCGAATTACAGAGGGTGGAACTGGCAGCCTCATAATGGCAACCACTGAATTTCAGTTTCAAAATACGGCTGGCGATGAAGTGATAATGAGCGGCGTAGCTGATGGCGCGTGTAAACTGTTTTTTAACAACGTCAATCAACTGGAAACCACCGCGACAGGAATAGTGTGTGCTGGCGATGTGACGGCCTATTCCTCTGCGGCTGCTAAATGCGACATTGAAACGCTCACAGGCGCATTGGATCAAGTCGAAAAATTGCGCGGTGTGAGCTTCAGGTGGAAAGACCGAAACGAAGATAAAAAGACGCTGGGCTTCGTTATGGAGGAAGTAGCCGAAGCCGTGCCGGAACTGGCGCGGGATACAGGGGTTATGTACCAGAACACGGTCAGTCTATTAGTCGAAGCCATTAAAGAATTACGCGCAGAAATTCGTGACTTGAAAGCCAAAAAATGAGCAAAGACCAAATCAACCAGTTTGACTCTACGGCGTCAAATAATACCGACATAGAGGGCATTAATACCTCTGAGACGATGGTTCCCAGTGCGGTAAATAATTCCATTCGGTCGATGATGAGTTTGCTTAAAAAGCAAGACGTTGGCACACACGCGATGACCTCGCCCGACATTAACGGTGGCACAGTTGATGGCGCAGTTATCGGCGGGTCAAGTTCGGCTGCTGGGACGTTTACTAATGTGGCGGTGAACGGAACTTTTACAGTTGGCGTGGATGACACCGGGCATGATGCAAAATTCTATGGAGCGACTTCTGGTCGCTACATGCTTTGGGATGAATCCGCAGATTCCCTTGTATTTCCTGATAATGTTAGATCAGTCTGGGGTAGCTCGTTTGAGGTATTCCACGACGGGGCCAACACGTACTTAACGGAGGTAGGTGAATCCACGGGTAATGTGTACTTTCGAGGCAACAACTTAGTATTACTGAACAATGTAAACGACACTTATATAAATTGTGTGACCGATGGCGCAGTAACTTTATACCACGATAACTCCGCAAAACTGGCGACCGCATCCGGCGGAATTTCTGTAACTGGTGATGTAAATGCAACCACATTTATCGGGAATTTAACCGGCAACGCAAGCGGCACAGCGGCCACGGTCACAGGAGCGGCACAAACAGCAATAACAAGCGTAGGGACACTTACTGCACTGACTGTCTCAGGACTTACCACCAGTGGAACGATGAAGGCTACATCGCGGCTGTTCGTTGGCGATATAGCGACAGCGTTACCCGTCTCACAGGGAATGTATACTTGGACCCAATCTCACGATGCGTCAAATCGCGGAGGTGTAACGTGGTATTCGACACATAATAGCGCAGGCGCAACAGAAGCCGTGTTTGCAAAGGGTCGCAGTGGCGCTATTGGTTCTTTTACTACCGTACAGGATGGCGACACTCTTGGAAGTATAACTTGGTGCGCCGACGACGGCACCGATATGAACTCCGTTGCAGCGCGAATTTCTGCCCAGATTAACGGTACGCCAGGATCAGATGATACACCTGGAAGGCTTACTTTTCATACAACTGGTGATGGCACTAACAATCCATCAGAACGGGTCAGGGTTCTAAGTGATGGCAAAGTTGCCATTAACAAAACATCCAGCACAGAATTTCTTGAAGTCCACGGCGCAATTGGTTCAAGCCACAGCGCGGCGAACTTTGGTGCCGGAGATGCGCGAGCCAACCTAGATTTTGCAACAGGCGCAGGTGGCACGCGGGTTGGATCAATCAACGGGAATTACGGAACGGTTTTTCTAGCGAACTCCGGCGAGAAGGGTAGATTTGCCGCGACAGGTGAATTTTCTGTTAATAATACCAGCGCGACGGGAATGATAAATGTCACAGCGACTAGCTGGTCGAAAAACTGTCTTTACCTAAATTCAAGCACCTCTGGCGATGCTGATTTTTGCGGCATTGGTATGACCACTGCGGGAACAGAGTCTGCAAATATCTACACTGATGAAACCCACAATTTTTCGATAACAAGGAGAACCGGCGGTACTTTTTATCTCAAAAGTGGATCATCTGGAATTTCTGGCGGAACAACCCAACTCACTCTTAACGACAATGGCGACCTTATCGTCGGTGGTACCGCATCAGTCGTTAAAAACGGCAGCGGCGCTGATGTCGGAGGCAAGTGGGTGGATTGCCAGCCAGGGACAGCGGTGTATGGCGGTTTCGTCGCTGGCAGCACTGGACGTGCATCTAGTGGTACTCACTATCGCCAAGGGTTCTTCCTTCGACGCAGCGATGGTTGGGAGACTTCGCGAAGTGGGATGTGGAAGGGCAGTGAATCAAGCGGATCAGATGTAAATTATTGGGAACGTCTTAAAATTTCTAATGGCGGCGGTGGCGGATCAATTGATTTTGTCATTAATGATGCCTTAAAAATGGTCCTAAAGCCTGATGGAAAATTAGCGATAGGCAACGACGCTCCAAGCACAACACTCGATGTCACCGGGAGTTTTCAAGCAACAACCAGCATTAAATCGCTCGGTGTTTATAATAATACGACTGGAACTGCTGCAAATTTGGTTGTCGATTCGGCTGGAAGTTTTGCGCGCTCAACATCATCTCGCCGATACAAAAACACAATCACCGATGCTACGAACGGCCTAACAGAACTGCTCGCTCTGCGGCCTGTTACATACAAGCACAACGGCAATGGCGACACCGTATTTGGTGGCTTAATCGCTGAAGAAGTCCACGATGCTGGGTTGACGGAGTTTGTGGATTACAGCCAAGACGATGACGGGAATGACCAGCCGGAGGCGTTGCACTACGCCAATATGGTTTCTCTATGCATAAAAGCTATCCAAGAACAGACGGAACAAATCGAGGCGCTTGAGGCTCGTATTTCAAATTTAGAAGGAGAATAGAATGGCGATTTCTTATGAGTGGCGGTTTGAAAACATCGAGGTTTCCACTGCCTCGGAACCCGCTGATGCAGCAGAAGTCCTCCACTGGCGGCTTGTCGCAACCGACGATACCGATGGAATAACGGCTAATGTTTACGGCTCGGTTACTTTGGGTCCACTGGACGCCGACAATTTCATCGCCTTCGATGACATCACAAATCAAAACTGCGTGGATTGGACGGTCGCCGCGATGACCGGTGACGTTACTGAAGGCAGTTTAAAAGCTGCCCTTGCTCAACAAATTGAGGCACAGCGGACACCCCCACGGGTTTCTAAGACGCCGTCTGGCTGGAGCTAATTCATGGCACTTCAAGGAAGCGGTGCAATAAAACTCAGTGAAATTCAAACTGAGTTCGGCGGAAGCAACCCTATCAGCATGTCCGAATATTACCGTAACGGAACCTATGTGCCGTCGAACAACACGGACGTGCCGACTTCGGGCGAGATTTCCATGTCCGACTTTTATTCGGGTGTCGCGGCGACGGTGCTGACAATTTCTACGAATGCTACGGAATTTAACATTTTAACCCAAGCGGTAGCGGCTGGTTTTAATAACAGCGTCGGTGGCGTGATCCAAGTTACGGTTAACTCTGGAGTGACTGTTGGAGCTTCCACTACCCACGCCATGCAGACAGGCGCGCTACACGCCTCTACGACTTTGACGATTACAAATAACGGCACGATCACAGGCTATGATGGTTCAAATGGCGCGGCAGTGACGACGCCTGGAGCCGCTGGCAACGCGGGTGGTGTGGCTGGACAAGCTATAGAGGTGAATGTCGCCAGCGGTGCAACTGTGACGATTACCAATGCTTCGGGCGCTACAATACAGGGCGGTAGACCTGGAATATCTTCCGGCGGGGGGCCGTCAAAAACGGGGTATCGAGACGATCCGGATGGAAAAGGGGATGCTTGTTATTATTACGTCACGGGCAGTTCTGGAGCAGCCGGAGTGCAAGGCGGTTATGGTGCTGTTGGCAACGCAGGCGCGTCTGGTAGTCATCACGCTGACTCTGATATTGCCCAGTGCGGATTAGGTGCGGCTGGCGCGAATGTTGGCGCTGGTGGTGCTGCTGCCGCTGCCGCCAAAGCCATCAACTACGGCTCTCATAGTGTCACGCTGAACAACTCTGGAACCATTAACGGAGCAACCAGTTAATGAAAGTTTTAATACCTCTGTCCGGTGGAGTGAACTCCACATACATTGCCGAAAAATGGCTACGCGAAACGGATCACGAAATTATTGCTTTGCATATTAATGAGGGTGAGGCGCAGCTTGCAGCAACTCAAAATATCTACGCTTGGCTAAAAGACAATCGGCGTAACTTCACCTTAATCGAACCAATGTTAAGCCCTGTTGAGTCAGTCCAGCTTCCTGTTCGCGTAGGTTTTACGCAAATGAGAGAGCTTGGAAAAGGAAAAGCAAAACGAGCAACTGTGTGTCTTGCTGCAAAAAATTTAAATGTTGATGCGGTGGTTTGGGGTGCTTCCCTTGAAAATACTCACTCTGATGCTTGGTTTTATTTTCAAGATATGTGGAAAGATTTAGGCATTGACGTTTACATTGCTGGATGTCGAGAATGGCAAACTGCGCCAAGCTACGAAAATTATCCAAAAGGGCTAGAGCGTAGCGATTTATTTGACAATATGATGGGGCGTTTTGAGCAATATGAGGCGCTCCCTGGCGCGCTTCGAGCTTTGGTCTATCGCTGCAAATGTGGCGACTTAGAAAAATGTATCCCCTGCGGTTATTGGGACGCTTACGAGCATAGCGGCATGACAGGACGTGATTTCGATCAGCTTATGGCTCAGAAGACGTGTGCCGGACCTTGGCGGCACTTAGCTGATCCAAAAATTTACATGTGGAGAAATAATATAGGCCGAATTTTGATGGAGATGAGAGAGGAACGATGAGGCGTTTTTTTGCCCTTACCGTAGCCGTCCTTGTGACGGCTTTTTTTATGGGCAAAGCACACGCGCAACTGGCTTGCTCAGAGAAGTCTCCTAGCGAAGAACTTTTTGAAAAGCACGGGGAAAAAATCGTTGCCAAAGCATTGACCGCACCAGGGCATCTTCTTCAGATTTTTGCAAACCTTGCGAGCGGCACATACACGATGGTTTTGGTGCCGCACGACGCGCCGCATTTATTCTGCATGGCCGGACAAGGAACAAAGTTTTTATTAGTCAAAAAAAAAACCAGGAATTGAAATTAAATGGCCTCTAGAAAATCTCCCACCCAAATAGCTAACGCTGCCCTAGACGCAATTGCAAAACACGAGAAGGAATGTGGCGAAAGGTGGGCAGAGGCAACGCATGAGCTTAAAGCACTAAGTTTACAAGTTCGCGCACATAGTGAGCGATGGGAGAAGTTGGCCTGGATTGTTATTGGCTCTGTTCTGACGGGCGCGGTGGCAATTGTTGTTAAGGAGTTTTGGACATGAATTGGCTTAGAGCGCGTTTAAACGAACCTTCCACCTACGCCGGTCTAGGTGTCGTCGTCGTGTCTCTTGGAGTCCTCTACAACGCGCCACCTTTAGTATGGGCCGGAATCGTTGGTGGAGGCATGGGTTTTATTTTAACTGATAAGGATATTTGACATGGATTGGATGATTGATCGAATTAAAGAGCCAAGCACTTGGGCGGCAGCCGCCGTTGGTTTTGTCATCGTCGGAATGTTGCTTGATGCTGGCTGGCCTTTAATTATTGCTGGTATTTGTGCGGGTGGAGCTTTTCTGCTCAAAGAAAAGATTCTCTAATGGAATGGGCGTTAGCAACTTTTGGCGGAAAGTTTTGTTGCATTTTTGCAAGTACCTGTGGGGGTGCAGCTAACGTCTTGACCAAGCGCACCTGGGGCTGGGGTGCCGTTAAGGACATTGGCCTTAGTATTGTCGTTGGCTGGATTGCGGCTGAGTTTTTGATTCCGGCTGCGATGGCTTATTGGAAGTTCAGCGGCGAAGTGGCAATTGGTTTAGCATTTCTCATTGGCTACTGCGGTATTCGTTTGCTTCCAAAATTAGAAGAAGCACTGATGAATAAGGTAAGTAAATGATTCCGTTCATAGGGCCACTTATCAGCGCGGTTAGCTCTTTAGGGGGCAGTTATCTGGAACGCAAAACCGCTGAAGCCAAGGGCAAAACTAAAGTCGCGATTGCTAAAGCTGAAGGCGAAATCAATTGGGACATAGAACAAGCGCGAGCATCGACGGGCAGCTTTAAAGATGAGCTTCTTTGCATCATTTTTTGCATACCCCTCTGTATGTGCTTTATCCCTGGCCTTGAAGTCTATGCGGTTCGTGGGTTTGAAATATTGGCGACCATGCCGGAATGGTATCAATACACCCTTGGCGTCATCGTAGCTGCGAGCTTCGGATTTCGCGGCGCGACAAAATTTATGGGTAAAAAATGACTGACCTTATAGATGAGATTGCCGCCTCTCTCAAAATAGATGAGGGGTTTTCGGAGCATTGTTATACTTGCACAGAAGGCAAGCACACAATTGGCTTTGGGCGAAACATTGATGCAGATGGCGGTCTTGGGATTAGCGAAGAAGAGGCCGAATATCTCCTTCACAATGATATCAAACGCACGATTAAAGAGTGCGAAAATTGGTACTGGTTTGATCGCCAGCCGGATCGAGTTAAGCGTGTGCTGGTCGAGTTGGTCTATAATATCGGTTATCCATCAGCCTCAAATTTTAATCGGATGTTATCAGCTTTGTCCCGCGATGACTTTGCTACCGCTTCTTTAGAGCTATTGGATTCGAAGTACGCACGGCAAGTGCCTCACAGAGCGAAGCGTTTATCTGACAGATTGAGAGGCTAGATGGCTGCAAAGAGTCTGACAGATGAAGAACTTCAAGACGCTCTAGACCTGGTTGAACAACACGGCAGCGTTGCCGAAGCCTCACGCCATACGGATCTTAAACGCAGCACATTTGAGAGCCGCTATCAACGGGCGAAAGACATACTAGGCGAGCAGCCAAAAACTCAACTAGAAGACGTATCCCTCCCTGAATTTCCTGACGACGACATAACCACACCGGAAATTATTGCTCACCTCAAAAAACGCTGGGACAAAAAGCACGCGCATGAACAATCAAAGCGCTGGTTTAAAATAAAAATTAAATCAGATGATCCATTTGGTTTAGTGGTGGTCGGAGATCCACATTTAGGAACGCACACAAACTGGACCTTGCTGGAGCGTGATGTGGACATCATGGCAAACACACCTGGGCTTGGGTGTGTGAACATCGGCGACACCGGCAATAACTGGAGTCAGCGGCTTGTCCATCTTTACGCAGATGAGGACATTAGCCGTAAAACTGAAAGACAGCTTGCTCGATGGTTTTTAAAAGAAGCGAATATCCCTTTTTTGTGTTGGCTGCATGGCAACCATGACACAATGAATGCAGAATTTTCGACATACCTGACAGCTATTAATACTAAAAAAATACCTATGATAGATTGGCAAGCAAAATTTGAACTTGTCTTTCCATCGACAACCATCAAAGTGGACGCAGCTCACAACCACAAAGGCACTTCAATATATAATCCTCTGCACGGGCAAAAACGAGCTGACTTGTGGGGCGAAGACGCTGACATTTTCGTGGCTGGTCATCACCACACATGGGCTTTGCAGCAGCATGAAAACACCGGCGGCAAAGTTGTGACCTACGCCAGAGCAAGAGGGTATAAATTCCACGATGAGTTTGCCCACCGGCATCAATTCAACGAAGAGCAATTTGGCTCCTCGATCATTTTTATTATAGATCCCACTGCCCCACCCAACTGCCGCGTCAAGCCATTCGCTGATCTCGCCGAAGGCGCGGAATTTCTCACCTGGAAACGAAGCCGAAAAAGCGTTTAGTTGCATGACCGTCAGGTTTTTCGTTTTGACCGTCAGGTTTTTTGTTCTGACCGTCAGGTTTTTTAGTTGCAAATCGGTTGCACGCGAATCAAAAACAGTCCTATCATTTTGATGATGTTTACATCAAGTTACATCATCGAATCCCTTGGAGGGCCTGACTTTCGTGGATACTTGCATCAAAACGCATCAAGTCAAATCAAGTAAAAATCAGGCTCATAACCTGAAGGTCGTAGGTTCAAATCCTACCCCCGCAACCAATAAAATCAATGACTTAGCCGCCCTTTGGGGCGGCTTTTTTGCGTTCTTGTTGCATATAAGTTGCACGCGATGAAATTCCCAAAAGCCATTTTGTTGCACGCGGCCAAATTCTTGTTGCACGCGGTCAAATTCTTGTTGCATGACCGTCAGGTTTTTTTCTCCAGAGGGGTTGTAAAAGATAACTGGTAGTTATATATAAAAGACAGTAAAACAACCTAAAATAACGGAGAAGTAATATGCAAGTAGCAGCAAAATTTCGTAAAGGCGAGTGGTGGGTAGACACCAGGGCTAAATCTATAAAAAAGGTTAATGGTGTTACGGGAGAACAAAAGCGTTTTGGTAAAGATCGGGTTGCGGCTGACGCTTATGCAAACTTTGTAAACAAAGCCCAAGAGTCCGGCGGGGCAGTAACAATTTCTACTGCTGGGACTGTAGACGCATTGTTCGGTGAATTTTTTGAAAAGCTGGACCGGCGTGTAAGGAAGGGCAGTATTGTTTATAAACATAGTGAAAATCAGAAAACGCATTTACGCCGATTTGGACAATCGATTGTTCGCAATGATGTTCGGTTTGGTGAATTAAAATGTGTCGATGTTACTGTAAATGACATTGAAGAGTTAATCGATGGGATGACGCAGGCATACAAGACTCAAAAAGAACATTTACGCAGCTTAAAAATTGCATTGGATTTTGCCAAGCAACTTGGTTGGGCGGCATGGAAAAAGGAAGACAATCCGGCGCGGAACTTTAGGCACGAAAATAATAAGCACCTTGTAACTGTTGATGAAGTTGAAAACAAAAGCGATGGTATTGATCGGATTGACTTGGACATTGTTGCACAATTGGTTCAAAACGCGATGCGTTACGACAAGCCTTTGTTCTCTCAAAAAGGTGATATTATATGTCCGGCGTGGTGCGACGGCCTTGCGCTTGTCACAGCTATAACCACTGGAGTTTCATTTGGTGAGCATTCTGCACTTAAATGGAAGTATCTGGATTTTAACTCCGCTGAAATTAAAGTTTACGGGGCAAATCGTTTAGTAGGAAAAAATCAAATTGGTTTTGGATATGGCAAGGCAGACGCTCGCCGAAGAGTAATTCCAATCGGCCCGACAGTGCTACAAGCTCTAAGAGAATGGAAGGCACGTTCACCAAAATCTGACCCAGATGATTATATATTTATTACTCGTGAGGGGCGTCCACAAATTAGCTCAGATAATTGGCGCAATCGTGTTTTAATGCAGTGTGGTGAAGGTGTGATTGAGGATTGCCCTCATATCCGTTGGCATGATTTACGGCATATTTATGCGTCAATTCTTGTAGAAGAACACAAACCAGATCGATCAATAGAAAACGGATGGACAGAGATTGCAAGATTAATGGGCCATAAGAATATTAAGACAACTTTTAATTACTATGTTCATTGGATTTTAAATGCAGAAAAAAACAAGCAAGTCGGATCAGCCATTGAACGTCGAGTCCGATTAGAACACGCAAAGATTGTATAAAATAAGAAATATAAAAGAACAGCGGGGGCTACGGCCCCCGTTTTTTTTGTGCGTTCATTTCGTTAACTGTCTTCAGAATTTCAGTAGCCATAAACGTGAGCTGTTCCGCAGTGCGCTCGACAATGATCAACTCATCTTTGACTAGCAGATGAAGTTTGCCTGCCGTAGTCCAGACTAGCGGTGGACGTTCTAATTCATCCAATGAGATCGAGTATTTCTTTTCTTGCGATTAAATACTGCACGCGCTTTGAACTTTTATACCTTGGCGTCAGCTCGCCCTGCTCGATCATATCGTAAATACGATAGTAGTGGTGCCGCTGCGGATGTTCACCTGGCTTACAGAACAGCGCCGCCGCTGCTTCCTTGGTCGTTAGCAATGCAGGCAGCTCATTATCAAGCATCGAACCCGCCCCCGCCAGCCGTGTCTTCAGTGACCTTTTGAATTTCCAGCGAGATGTTGCCGGTGTCCTCATACTGCCAGCCGCTGAAAGAATAGCGCCCAGGTTCGAGGGCGACATCGAACATTACTTTACCGTTGTTAAAGTCAGGCGATTTCGGATTTGACTTATTGTTTTCCTTAAACAGATTAAATTTCTTAATCTTCTCGTAGCTGTGTGGCATTTCACTATCCCTTGTTTTGAAGTTGCGCTTTTCGTTTTTCGTAAACATTAAGAAGCTGCGTAAACAGCTCTTTGTTTTCGACCTGTAATTTCTTGGTTAAGGTCTCAATGTTCTCTGATGACCAAAGAGTAATTGCAGTCAATTTGTTTTCTTTTTCTAAAAAACTAATTTGATCAGGAACCCACTTTTCCCAATCATTTTTCTCGTCGGATTTATTAAACGGAATTTCATCTGCCTTTTGCGGAACAGGTGCCGGAGTCTTCTTACGTTCATCGATAGCAGCAGAGGAGCGCTTGTCGCTCTCAATCTCGTCCTGAGTTGGATATTCCCCCCCATGCAGGCCCAGGCTGGCGAGCGCCCTTCCTATGGCCGATGACTCGCAGTTTTCCAATGCGCTTGCCTTGTTAACTCCGACGCCGCGCTGCTCTTCAGCCATACCGCTCCCGACAACCCGCCCTGTGCCGTCAATGACTTGGGCTTTAACGCACACGCTGGAGCCATCAGAGTGCAGTAATTCAGTAATTACACCGTAATCAAGACCATACGCCTGCCGGAAAAAAGTCATGCGGTCCTTGACCATCATGTATTTTTTGCCACCGCGCTGGTTTACACCGACGTTCTGCAAATTATCTTCGCACTGTTTCATAAGTTTTTGATGGTCAGACAACTTGGCTTCTCCATCGACGGATCAATGCGCCATGCACATTTGACCAAAACTGTCGCTGCCAAGTCCTGTGGGGCAGCTTTTTTAAAAGACGCTCAACTCTTTCAAGTCGTTCAGAATCTAGCTGAACAGATCTGTTTTCCATTTCATTCTCCAGACTATTGCTTTTTTTCCTGATTGATTTTTTCGGCGCTCACCAGTGTCTTCAATATCGCCAAGCCGTCCCAACTCAGTTAACCTGGGTCGGATTGACAAAATTGATTGATCTAATACTTCAGCTACTTCATCAGCCGTCAGGCCAGCGTCAGAGGCTTGTAGCGCAGCCTTGCACAGCTCCCTGAGTGTGGGTGCCTTGTCGGCCATCATTTCGGCAGCAGCCAAGCTGGTGTCCCGTTGGCGTGAGCCTGGTAATTGCGGATACATCATGG
>VTLG01013442.1_pt1 | contig 15735 bp, 23 predicted proteins | sample 4694571 | NCBI WGS metagenome assembly VTLG01 (sample SAMN12604809, study PRJNA352737) | marine metagenome | biome: ENVO:00000447; feature: ENVO:00000209|ENVO:00000569|ENVO:01000036; material: ENVO:00002151; isolation source: viral sequences binned using virsorter ...
TTTATCAAGATTCTGGAACTCCTCAAAAATTCTATCAAGAATATATGATGGAAGTTCAATCAGAAGAAGATTCTATTTTTAATAGAGACCATATAAAATATTGGGATGGGAAATTTATAAATGATCAGGAAAACGGGATTACATACATTCTCCCTAACGGAGAAGACCAGAAACCATGTAATATATTTATTGGTGTGGATCCAGCAACTGACTCTGCTAGGCGTAACTCTGACTTCTCTGTCATTATTGCTGTGGCAGTTACCCCAGACAACAATTTATATGTTCTTGATTATGTTCGGGATAGGACACTTCCTGTCTTGGGTGTTCCTGGAACTGATAAAAAAGGTATTGTAGATTATATATTTCAATATGCAAAATTCTACAAACCTACACTTTTTACAATAGAAGATACGACAATGTCTAAACCAGTATTTCAAGCTATAAGAGCTGAAATGCGTAGACGAAATGAATTTATAATTCCTTTTAAGGAAGAAAAACCTGGTAACAGAATGAGTAAAAGAGATCGAATACAAGAAATAATGGCTCAAAGATTCTCAGTCGGCCAGGTTCATATTAAAAAAACACAATATGATCTTCATAGAGAAATTATGACATTTGGGCCTCGTATGGCTCATGATGACACTATAGATGCTTTAGCATACGCATGTAAATACGCACATCCACCACAAGGAATGCATGAAGGCAAAAGTGGATGGTATAAAAAGAAACCTAAAGCTAAAAATTGGGTAACAGCATAATGTGGAATAGTTTAGAAAGAAAGGTAATGGATTTTATTGAAAATATAGATCCTGAACCTATTAGACCTGATTATGGATTTGATTATAAAGGTACAATGGAATTATCTTTTGATCGATTTCCTGCAAAAGATAACCTTAATGAAGAAGGAAAGGGTTCTAATATAAAAACATCTTATGACACTGATGATTTAGATAATCCAAGTCAGTGGATATTATATCCTACTACTGTAGAAGGTCAAGAATTAGACAATGAACAAATTGACAGTTTATTATTAGAAAATCAGCATTTTGGTATTTATAATTCTTTTCACGAGATGCAAACAGCTGATAAAGCTATTCATGAGCATTTTGAAGATTTGCAGAATCAAAATAATAAAGATTTAACTATGAGTGGAAGAATTAGAAAAATAGATAATAGATAATATGAGTAAATACAGAACACAAACAGGTACTGAAATAGAGGATAAAAAATCCTTAGCTTTTAATCAATATCAAGAAAGCGTTTTGAAAAATATACCTGCTGAAAAACTAATGACTCTTTATAAGGATATAGCAGACATAGAGTACGGACCCTTAGAAGACTGGCAGATAGTTTCCCCCTTAGCTAACTATACGGAAGAAGTGTTCGGCACTATGTCTGCTTTAGATTATATAGACGATTTGGTTGATAAGAATAAATTAGTTTTATATCAAGGTAAAAATTTAAAAACAAATACTGGGAATATAGCAGGTGAAACAGCTGTATTTAGACCAGACTTAAATCCTAGTTTATATGATGGACCTGATACTTTATTTGTAAGAGAATGGGGCGGAGTAAATACTCCTTATAAATGGGACACAGAATTAGAAGAGCTTGATACAATACTACATGAACTAGGACACACTCATGATATCAAAGGAGTCAACACACCTGCTCCTGTAATAGAAAAAGGTGGTAGAGATAATTTGTTAATACACTCTGAAAATGTCTCAGATGGTCATCATTCACATGATACATGGGACCACAAAATGGAAGAATTTTTAGAAAATTACGTAAAATAAAGGAAAATAAAATGGCATACGGAAACGATGAAGCAATACAGGAATTATTAGATGATCAAAATATTGTTGTAGACAAATATGGGGGGAAACCAGGCACTGCTGACCTTACAGCTAAAACAGTATATGGAAGTCTGACAGATCCTCTTTTAACACAAGAGAAGTTACGAATTGGAGATGAAAATTATTACAGGCAAGAAGCTTTAGGTAGGGTATATGATATACTTAGTCCAGACAAGTCAATTGGAGATATTACAGACGTTATTAAATCTATAGCTACTGCTAAATGGGAAACTGATTATTATCATTTAAGAAACAAGTTATCTTCAGAAGGAATGGATGTAGAAACAGCTAGAGCTACAGCTGATCAAGAGATTCCATATCCTCTAATGGATAATCCTGATGGTGGGGACTTAGTAATTAATCCTGAGAGTATATATTATCCTCAAGGATTTGACAGAGGGCCTAATGTTGTACCTGCAATGGCAGAACCAACAGACCCAGGATATAATACTATTGAAGAGGAAGTTATGGGTAATATGATAAATACAGATAAAGACTTATTTTAAGGAGAAATAAATGGCTAGAACCAAAAGAGCTGACCAGATCAGACAATTGTTTAATCAATCAAATAATTGGACAAGAAAACAATGGGAACAAATTAATCAAAAAGGTTATGAATTTGCACATGATGAACAATTAAGCACCGAGGAAAAAAGCAGTCTAGATGAACAAGGTATGCCAACATTTACTATTAACAGAATTTTACCTGTTGTAGAAATGCTAAACTTTTATGCTACTTCAAATAATCCTAGGTGGCAAGCATTAGGTGTAGAAGGTAGTGATGTAGACGTTGCTGCTGTAATATCTGATCTAACTGATTATGTTTGGGCAAACTCTAATGGATCAACCATTTATAATAATGCTATTAATGATGCTATAACAAAAGGCCTTGGCTATATGTTGGTTTCAGTAGATCAAGATGCTGATAATGGTATGGGAGAAGTAGTAATACAGCAACCTGAACCATTTGATTTATTTGTAGATCCTAAATGTAGAGATATCTTATTTAAAGATGCTGCATATATAATGATTAGAAAGGTTCTTCCTAAAAATCATTTAATTAAATTATTTCCTGACTCTGCAAGAAAGATTAAAAGCGCTAATAGTGACGATCAAAGTCAAAACTCTTATTCTATGAGAGCAATGGGAGATATGGAGCAAAAACTATTTTCTTATAACGATGAAAATGAACAACATTCAAATGCAATTAATGCCGATGGAACTTTAGATGAATTAGTTGAATTTTTTGAAGTTTATGAAAAAGTTAAAATTGCATATATTAATTTATTTTATAAAGTGCCTCCTTCTAAAGAACAAATTCAGCAAATTAAACAACAGTGCAGTGTAATGCTAAAAGAAATGCAAGCAGAGTTAGAAGTTCAATTTTTAGAACAAGATAAACAAATGCAAGCAGCTTTACAATCAGGACAAATGTTGCCTGAAAGATATGAGTTAGAAAAAAAGAAAGCTCAAGAAATGATGGCTAATCAATTAAAAACATACGAACAAGAATGTATGAGTAAATTACAAGCTGAAGTTTCTAAAATAGAAAACATGGTTGTGTCAGAAAAAGAATTTAAAATTTTATCAGAAGATCCTGATGTATCACAAAATATTATAGAAGCTATTAAATTTTATAGTCCTAGAATAAAACAAACTTGTGTTGCAGGAGATAAATTATTATATGAAAAAGTATTACCAGATTCTGTAACAGATTATCCTGTAGTACCGTTTCATTATAAATGGACAGGGACACCGTTTCCTATAAGTGCAGTTGCTCCTTTAATAGGTAAACAGCAAGAAATAAATAAAGCTCATCAAATTATGGTTCATAATGCTTCATTAGGTAGTAGTTTAAGATGGATGTATGAAGAAGGTAGTGTTGATGCAGAACTTTGGGAAAAATATTCAGCAAGTCCAGGCGCATTACTACCAGTAAGACCAGGGGTAGAAAGGCCTACACCTATAATGCCTGCACCTTTAGCTAGTGCATTCTTTCAAATAGTCAATGAAGGTAAATCTGATATGGAATATTTAGCAGGTATTTATAGCTCTATGATGGGAGATTCAGGAGGAGCTTCTGAAACATATAGAGGTATGCTTGCAATGGATGAGTATGGAACAAGAAGAATTAAACAATGGATGTCTGGATCAATAGAACCAGCATTAAAACAATTGGGAACTGTAATAACTCAATTTTGTCAAGCAGTTTATACAGCTCAAAAAAGATTTAGAATTATACAGCCTAGTGCTATTCAAGAAGGTAAGGATCAAGAAATTAATATTCCTATATACAATGACATGGGTGAAGCTATTGGTAAATCCATGGATATATCTGCTCAAAAATTTGATATAAGAATTGTATCAGGTTCAACTTTACCTGTAAATAGATGGGCATATTTAGAAGAATTAAAACAACTAATGCAGTTGGGTGTTGTTGACGACATTGCTGTATTAGCAGAAACAGATATTAAAAACAAAGATAAAATTGTACAAAGAAAATCTCTTTACTCTCAATTACAAAGTCAAATACAAGGTATGGAAGAGCAATTAAAAGATTCTCAAGGTACTATTGAAACTCTCGAAAGACAACTTGTTCAAGCTGGAATTAAAGGCAAAGTTATGCAAGCTGAAATGGAAATACATTCTAAAAAAGAAGAAGTTAAGTCTAGTCTAAATAAACAGTATGTTGAAACAGAAGGTAAACAAAAACTTCTAAGAAATAATATGAGTAAGGACGCTCTTATGGCTCAAGCAAGAATGGGTGATCAGGTCGCAAATACTCAAAAAGATTTGGAAAGAGAGAAAAAAGATTTGGAAAGTTCCAAAGAAAATGAATAACTTACAACGATAAATAGGAGGGATATATGTCAAAATCCCCTGAAAAAAGTCAAGGTAACCCTGAAATAGGAATGACAGGAAACTCTTTTGAGAGTGCTGATCAACCTGCTACAGGCTCTAAAGACTTCTTCAATAAGTTAGAAAGCCAAGTTAATGGTGGAATACAAGATGCTGAGGCAACCCTTAATCAGACTAAAAGCAACAAACAAGTTGCAACAACGAATGATAAAGGCTCCGATATTGCGGGTAAACAGTCAATGAACGGCACAGACTGGGAAAAACGCTACAAAGATAGTAGCAGAGAAGCCGTAAAATGGAGAGAACAGTATAAACAAGTTGAACAATTTGTTCCTGTTCTTGACGCAATGAAAGAAGATAGCGGTTTGGTACAACATGTTAGGGACTACTTGCAAAATGGTGGTAAACCCGCAGAATCTATTCAAGATCAATTAAATCTTGGAGAAGATTTTATCTTTGATCAACACGAAGCAATGACAGACCCAGAGTCTGATAGTGCTAAAGTAATGAATGCTCATGTAGATGGTCTAGTTAAACAACGTGTTAACGAGATGACTGAAGCAGAACAAAAAAGAGCTGCTGAAATACAAAGAGCAAAAGTTATGAAGGACCAAGAAATTGCCTTTAAGCAAAAGCATAGTATGACTGATGAAGACTTTGAGAATTTTAAAGCGCAAGCTAAAACTCACACAATGACTTTAGATGACATAAATTATGTTTTAAATAAAGACAAAGTTGCTGCTAATGTTGCCCAAAGTACAAAAAAGGGAATGCTTAATCAAATGCAAAATGTTCGTAATATGCCTACATCCGCTAGTGGAGCGAATAGCCAGGGTACAAACAAGTCTCAAGACAGAGAAGTGTTTGAAAATATCCTTGGATTCGATGACAATGTTGATAACTTGTTTGGATAGGCTTATAACAACAATAAAAAATTAGTCTATCTGGACATTCACGCTTTACTCGAAGGTACAGGTGTACAGCTGAGAGAAGGCATAAATAAACGGAGATAGACATGGCAGATAGTACATTAATAGGGCCAGGCGCAACTGGAAATTCCCTATATAGTGGCCAAGGTGAGCATGCTTTAGACGGATCAGCTGCAAGCGCTCAGAACCTGAATACAGGTGCTCTGAGACGTAAGTATAATTTTGGTGATATGGTATCAGAATTAAACTTAGCACAAGATCCATTCTTTAGATTCTTATCTATGGTGGCTAAAAAACCAACAGATGATCCGAATTTCAAATTTACTGAAAGACGTTCATCATACACAAAAAGATACGCATATATGGCGGGCTATAGCGAATCAGCAATTGCAGTTCCTGCAACTAATCCTGATAATGCTGACACAAGTGCAGCAGCTACAGCTGGCTCAAGTGTGTATACTTTTTCATTTTTCACAGACTACAACAATGATGGCAATATGACTAATATAAAAGGTCAAACTTGTACATACTATGATGGTGTATCTGGAACACAACCTAAATTCTTCATCCCAGGACAGATATTGAAAATCAATACTGCACCTACAGGTGGAGCATTTACAGCATCAACAATGAGTGCTTACACACTATGGAAAATCAATTCAGTTGATTTAACTAGTGCTTCTAATCACGCATATGTTAATGCTACTTGTGTAAAAGGTAACGCTGCAGTATTCAGAATGCCTGATGGTGATGATGTAGTAGGTAGCGCAATAGCAGCTAAGTCTCAAGAAGATCTAGAACCTTTCAAATGTTATGTAGTAGGTACAGCGTTTGATGCAGGTACTGGTTATCCTGAAACTTGGGCAGATCAACCATTCTCAACAGGAAATGGTCAAACTCAAATCTGGAAAACATCAGCAGTGATGAATAACACAGATAGAGCGACTATTCTTAAGTATGATGGAAATGAATGGGCAAGAATCTGGAAAGAAAAACTAGTTGAACATAAATGGGATATTGAGCAATCTTTATTGTTCTCTAATCAACAATCATCAGTGAGTACAACAACTCAAGGTGCTGTAGATTTTATCTCAACTTATGGTAATTCATTTAGTTTAGCTACAGCAACTAAAACACAAGATGATTTCTTAGATGATTTATCAGCAATGTTAGATCCTAGATATAATAATGCAGGCTCAACTATATTCTTCTGTAATACAGCAGTTTATAATTGGTTGCATAAATTATCAGGATACTTCTCTAATAACTTAGAGATTTCACCTAACTTTAACGCTGATTTCGCAATGTCTGGAAAGAAAAAAGTGTTTGGTGTTGACATTTCTACTATATCTACTATATATGGTGATATGAATGTTGCAAGAAATGTTCATTTAGATGGTACTAACGTGAAAATGTTAGGCATCAATATGAAATATTGTGCATACAGACCACTTGTTGGTAATGGTATAAACAGAGATACAGGAGTCTATGTGGGAGTTCAAACTTTAGAGAACTCAGGAGTCGACCGCAGAGTAGATCAAATCTTAACAGAAGCTGGCATGGAATGGTGTTGTCCTGAAACACATGCCATCTGGGTATAAGGAGATATATTATGGGAATTCCACAATATGGACAAAATGGAGACGGTGGTGCATTATCAGTTCACAAAGATATGGGCTATAAATTGCTTGTGTCTGGATCATATAGCGTGCCTGAATCAGAATCAGGTATTGTATATGGCTTAGATGGAACTGCTGCAGATACTACAATAACTGTAAACCTTCCTGATACTACAGGATTAACTGTGGGTGTATATTATACATTCTTAGTTGTTGGTGTAAGTACAGGTGAGTATACTATTAAATGTCAAGATCTTACTGATACTACTGGTGATACTTTTATTGGTGGTGTAATGCTAGGAGCATCAGGAGCTACAGATAATGAAGCTGCTGCATTTGCTCAAGCTGCTGCAGATGACTCACAAATAGTATTAGACAATAACTTGGCTAATAGTGCTGGTGGCTTAGGTTCTTCAATTACAGTGAAGTATCTTGGTATGGTCAGTAACAGAGGCCATTGGTTAGTAAGTGGTAACGCTGGAACAGCTGATGTTGACTCAACTGGTGCAGCTTTATTCACTAACGGATCGTAAGGAGGTCGATTATGGCAACTAAATACTGGTTTGCAAATCATCCTTCTGGTAGAGTGCTAGCGGGGTCAGCAACTGTTGACTTTGGTAGTATTGCTGATGGAAACGAAGAAGCTACAGACATTACTGTAACAGGAGCCGCTTTAGGTGATATTGTTATGGTAAGTCATAGTCTTGATGTACAAGATTTACAACTCACTGCAGATGTTTCTGCTGCTGATACTGTTTCAGTAGTAGCAAGTAGTAGTGGTGATACGGTAGATATGGGATCAGGGACTGTAAGAGTCTTAGTAATACCATCAGGCGCAGTTGATGATATAGTAGCAAACATGTAATAAAATAAATCCTGCTCCTATTAGTTTCTTCTTCTAGGGGCAGGATTAAAACAAGGAAAAATGCCTGAATTAACAGCAACATATTAAAGTATTAAATGATGATAATAAAAAGATATTTTTTCTTAATTCTGCTACAGAATTTACAACAGGATTACCTAATGTAAATGGAAGAGAAGATTTTACTGTTACTTTTGTAGTAAAGACAGCTCCTAGCGGGGCTGATTACGAAATAAGAACATATAAAGCTGATCAATATATTATAGGCAGTGTATATACTGGAACAGCAGGAGCTACAGCAACAACTGTAGGATCTAATAAAACTACAATTAATTTTGTTAGCAATCAATCAGTAGCTGGAGATTGGGTACATTTATATTGCGATGGAAGTGCATGGTATATAATGGGAGGATGTGTTAAGGTAACAGCAGGTATAGTAATCGATTAAAGGAAAATATGGCAACATTTCAAGCACAAATAGAAGCAACAACAGGGATAGCAGCAAGCGATGGATCATCTGCAGCTCCTACAACTACTGAATACAGTACATGGTTAACAGAGGGAGCTAGAGATCTAATTATGAAATTATCAAGAGTTGCTCCGCCTAAATTATTATTATTTACTTCATCTTTAACAGTATCAGATGGTAATGGGCTTTCTACTGATAATGGATTAATATTAACAGCTATGAGAGCTGATGGAGAAAATGCTGACCGATTATATCCTTGTGAAAGGATGTCAGCAGAATTAAGATATAAAGTTACTGATAAAGAAAGTTTAGATTATAGAAGCGTATATCATCCTATATTTTATACTTTAGATGGAAAAACTTATATTTTACCTGCTCCTTCAAACAGCACTACTAATAGGGGTGTTATTACTCAGGTACAGTACCCAACTATACTTTTTGGCGATTCTTCAATTGGAGTTTCACATAAAGAGGTAACAGGAGCTACAGGAGAAGCAGATAATGAAACATTTACTAAAAATCCACATACATTTGCTGATGGTGAATTAGTTGAGGTATTAGATGTTGTGGGAGATACATCAGTAGAAGGAGTAAGAGGTACAATTACTTCAGCTAATATAGGTGCAAATACATTTAAAATAGATAATGTTGTAATAGATGGAGATATTTCAAGCTGTACAGTAAGAACAGTATCTAGTGGTTTTCCTAAAGAATTTGAGCAAGCAGTAGTACAATATGCTACTGTTAAAGTATTTGAAGCTCTTATGGGATATTATTCTACTACAGAAGAAGATGCAGAATTAGTGAATACAATTCAATCTAGTTTAGTAACTGCAGAAAGTAGATATCAAGCAGCTTTTCAAGCAGTAGCAGGAACTGGACCAGAACAAGAAAGAAGCGAGGAGGATGAAGAATAATGAAAATTAAAGAAATAATGGAAAGAGCTGGTATATCAGCTACAGGTAGAGCTATAGCTTATATAAAGGACGCTTTAGCTGAAATGAATTCCTTATCAGAGATACATATAAAAACAGCTAAAATAGATATAGAAGAAGGAAAAAGGTTTTATCAATTACCAAATGAAATGGTAAAAATATTAGATATAAGATGCAAGCATCATGATAATACAAGTAACAAATATAGAAGTATTCCAAGATCTGTATATGAACCAGAAATAGAGGATGAAGATGGCATCTAAAAAATACGCATATTACAATAAAGGCAATAAAATAGGAATAGTTGAAAAGACTTACAGTGGCTCTAGTGGTAATCTAGCAGTAGCACATTGCTCTATTGCAGGACATTCTAATAAAACAGATTGCGAAGCAGCTGGAGGTCAATGGATCCCTGGAAGTGCTGGAGGTTTAGATAATTATGGAAAGTATACAAGCCCTATTGAAGATATTGAAGATGGTTTACAAATAGAATATACATATATACCTAGCTATACAATTCAAACTACAAATGATGTAGATACAAATATTACTCAATACATGTCTACAGATGGTAAATTAACTATAGCAGATAATACATCAGCTTATATTAATTATGCTACTACATATGCATTAGCTGCAGATAAATATATAGTATTAGAAAAAGCTGGTAGGTTTAATGGCTTACATAAAATAGAATCGATAGGCAATAATACAGGGACAAATAATAAAATTATATTAACAACTAAGTATACTGGAAGTGAAAGTACATGGACTAATTTTGAACAAGTTCCTAACTTATATTATGCATTAGATGTTATGGAAGATGAGTCATTTGAAGTAGATATTAATCATCAACAAGCTCAAGCTGTAGTATTTTATATTAGAGCTAGAATGATGGAAGAAATGGGTGAATTAGAAAGAAGAGAATTTTATTTTAGAGAATTTAGAAGAACCCTTGAAAAAAGTAATTCAGATAAACGAAAAGGTTACTATAGAATTCAAGGTCAAGGAATGACAAGATAAGGAGAAATGAATGTCGGATAGAGTAAAAGGTGGAATGCAAAGATTTACAATACAGGAAGCTCAAAATGTTAATTTAGGACAACCAGGATCTATATTGGTCGCTGGTACTGCTTTAGTGACTGCATCTAGTGGTGTATTTATAGCAATAACATTTTTAGAAGACACTGTATTTGATTCATCAGACACAGAAGGATTAATACCTGAAGCTGTATCGCCTCAATTATATCCTAGCTCTGTTGGAGCAAGTACAGACATCAGTGCTAATGGTGTAGTAATAGATGGTGAAACTTTTCCCAAAGGCGTTACTATTTATGGAAGATGGTCTAAATTTAAATTAGCAAGTGGCAAAGTAATTGCTTACGTAGGATAAATTATGCCAAGTTTAGGAATATCAAGCGGAATAGCAGCTACTAATAAATTTAGAAAATTAAGTAGTGTCGGTAATAATACTTGGAGTAGTGATACAGAAGACTGGCTTGGAGTTAATGCTAATGTAAGCCAAAGTAGTGGACAATTACTTGTTGAGGCTACTGCTTCTCTTGGTTATGCTCAAAAAATTTTTAATGTTGATGCGGGAGCTACATATATAGCAAAAGTAACAAGGCATTATACTATTGCTGCCAATTATAGTACTTTTGCGAGTTTTGGAGCATTTAATACTGATACAGGTGCTGCTTTAGGGTCAACATTAAATGTTTCAACAGATGCAACTTCACTTTTACAATTTTCATTTCTAGCTGAGAATACTGTTCAAGTATCGATAAGATTAATTACAGTCACAAATAGTAAAACAACAGAATGGGATGATTTTAGTTTAGCTGAAGAAGGTGTTTACTTATGAGAAGCTTGATTCCAACAACTATGAGCAATATAGATTTAGGACAAAGTGGTATAATAATAGCTTTAACATTTGGTAGTGCAGTTAATTATATAGGACATACAGGAGGTCATGATGGTACAGGGGTACAACAATATGTAGAATTTTTATTTGGAAAAGAATGCGGTAATAATACCTCTGCAAATAATACAACAGGAACAAAATATTATCCAGACGTAGAGTATGCAGTAGGCATCAGAAGCCAAAGTCAGCAACTAGGTACTTTTATAAGTTGCGGAATTCAAGCTAAAAGTTGGCATATAGATGGTGATTCATTTGTTGCAAATTACGACCATTTTTCTAGGCTTGGTACTTATGACCCCTCAGATGCAGGTAATAATATATTTATAGAGTATTCTGAAGATTATTTTGGTAAATTTTCAAGAATTTCTATAGAAAAAGCATTGACTAGTACTAATGTAAGAAATAGAATTATAATAACAAAAGGAGAAGGTTACGATGGCAAAACATAAAGGAATGAGAGAGTTCTCTCCCGAGGAATTGTCTGGCACAGCCTTAGGGCAAAATGGCTTTAAAATTTTAACAGGCGTAGATTATAAATGCGGTGGAGAATTTTTGCCAGCAGGAGAGTCAGCAACAGGCAATAATACTATTAGTTATTTCATAGCTTTAAAAGTTGTAGATGTAGACGCTGAAGTAGAAGCAAGATCTGTTACAGATGGTGATGATTTAAGTTTAAATGGCGGTGTGTTTGATGGAAGCAGCCCTGTATCTTTAGTAAACGGTGATATTGTTTATGGAGCGTTTAATAGAGTTGAAGTTGCTGCAAGTGATTATGTAATAGCATATATTGGAAAATAATAAATAAAAAGGAGTCAGAAATGGCACAAAAGAAAAAAGGTGGAAAGTCAGTAAAAGGTGGAAGACCAGCTGTTCTTTCATTAGGGAAAAAAGTTGCAAAAGCCCCTGCTAGAGGTAAAAAAACAGTAGGATCAGCAAAAGGTGGCAGAGCTAATAAAAGATTGAAACTTAGCGGTAAGGGTAGAAGAACTGCATTCAAAAGTAGATCTGCTAAAACTGGTTACTAAAATTTGACACTATAACTAATTTGGAGGCTTTATGCCAAAAAATGATAAAGGGGTAGTAAAAAGGGTCATAGTAACTCCTGATAAGCACTTTCCCTTACACGATCAAAAATCTATTAATTGTTTAAAGCAAACAATAGAAATAGTAAAACCAGATGCTTATGTAGATTTGGGAGATGTTGGAGAATGGAGTGCTTTTTCAGCATGGAAGTTTAAAAGAAAGAAAGCTCCCCCATTAGAGTATTTAATAGATGGGTTTGAGCAAGATGTAAAAGATGTTAATAAAGGGATGGATATGATAGACGAATCCCTTGATAAGGCAAATTGCAAGGAAAGGTATATAACGGAAGGAAATCATGATAATTGGCTTAATTACGCAGTTGACAAATATCCTTATATTCCACAATACAAATTTGCTAATGCCGTTGATTTGGCTGGTAGGGGATACAAGTATTATCCTTTTGGCAAGCATCTAAAAATAGGTAAACTATTTTTCTATCATGGTCATCAATTTGGTGGTCAATACCATGCAGCAAATCATTTAAGAAAAATGGGATGCAATATAATGTATGGTCACTGGCATGATTTACAGCAACATTCAATGACTCATATGGATGGGCCTAAGTCTGCTTGGAGTATAGGTTGTTTGAAAGATATGAGTCCTAAAGCAAATGATTGGTTAGATCATAGAAATATTAACTGGTCACATGCTTTTGCAATAGTTGATTTTTATCAAGGAGGTTTATTTACTGTGCATATTATACAGATGATAAATGGTAATACTTCTTTATGGGGTGAGTTAATAAAAGGATAATAATGGATTGGTTGACAATACTTGAACAGTACGGAGTACCTTTAGTAGTAGCAGTAGCTTTTTGGCTGTTTATACAAAAGCAAAATAAATACATTCAAGATGAACTTTCTAAGGAAATGCGAGAAAGTTTTAGTAGAGTTGAAGGCATTATTATAAAACTTATAGATCAACAAAAAAGAATGCAATTAGAGCAAAAAGGCTTAGAAAATAGTTATAAGACTCTAGTTGAAGTAATAGCGAGTTTAAGCGGAAATGGCTTAAAAGATAAGTTCTTGAGAATGCAAGAACGAAATGAAAATAAAAAATACTAAGGAGAAAGAATGGCAAATATAGCTAACCAGTTTACTGGGTTACCAATAGAACAGCTTATTTCAGCACCATTAGTTGCAGCTGCAGAAGGTCAAAAATCATTAGCAGCCACTACTGCTTCTTTTATACAAGAAGTTGGTATGGATAAAGATGGTAATACAAAGTCAGTTGCATTTAAATATGAAGATGGTTCAGAATCGGTTGCATTAGATGTGCCTTTATTATCAATTATCAATATACCAAGTCTATGCGTAGATAGTATTGATGTTGAATTTGAAATGGAAGTATCTACACAATCGTCTAGTAAATCATCAACTGATTCTAGTGCTGAATTAAATGTAAAAGCTGGATGGGGATGTTGGAGCGCTTCTTTTACAGGGAAAGTATCACATCATAGTGAAAATAGCAGAAAGTCAGATACCTCTGCTAAATATTCAGTATCTGTAAAAGGAAAACAAGAGAAACCAGAAGGGCTTATGAAAGTTTTAGATATGTTAAACAATAGCATTGGAAAACAAAAAGGAGCTCCTGCAGATGGCGGACAAGGTTAAGCAAGGAAACTTCCTAGACCATTTAACTAAGGGTCTTTATGATGCTGTATGTCAAGCACAAGCTTTAGCTGAAAATCAACACATAGAGGCCTTAGGTAAATTTGTAAATGAGGATGGTACTCCAAAATGCATGAAAATGGTTATAAGCGGGGAAGAAGTAAATGTGCCATTAATAACTTTATCTCCTCAGAATTCTATAAAAATAAAAGAATTAAAAATGGATTTAAAAGTTAGATTAAATAAGTTTGGTAAAAGAAAGTCAAGATTAGGAGGTGGAATTTTTTGCAAAGAAGATGCAGGAGCAATTGATGCTGATTTAGGCTCATCTATTTTACCAACAAGAAATAACTATGCTAACTTAACAATAACATTTGAAGGAACTGATCCTCCAGAAGGATTAGTTAGATTAAATAATAATTTAATAAAACAAATACCATAGTGAAAAAAGAACAAAAAGAGTTTGAAAAAGATGTCACTTTACATTTAACTAGGATTAGTACAGATGTAGAGCATATTAAAAATGATATGTGCGATGTAAAAGATCATTTAGCTACTATGAATGGCAGAGTAAGGCAGAATGAAAAGGATATATCTTGGATGAAAGGTATAGGTAGTACATTTATCTTTATTGTAAGCTCTTTATTGGCATGGTTTGGCATAGATAAATAGTGGAGTATTACTTAGGTATACTTCAAGAAATTTTAGCTTTTATTGCTGGTTTTTTAACAACGTTTTGTTTAGGTTATATACTATGGAAAGGAAATGAATAATGTTGCAAAAAATACTAATTAACAAAATAATTGATATTATTTTAAAACAATTCAAATTAGACAAAATACAAAAGTACGTAGAAGAGCCTAATGAGTTGGATAAAAAAGTAATAGCAATAGAAAAAAAGCTAAAAAAGCTCGATAAGCTTTCACATCCTAAGGCAGACTTTGTTTGTACATGTTGTGGTGCTAAAGCTAAACGAGTTAAAGTGAAAAAAAAGATAAAAAGTAAATTAAATAAACTTAAGGAGAAATTCTAATGATGGGATTTATAACTGCAAATTGGGAATGGATTTTATTAGGGTTCTATGTAATAGAAAAAGTTGTCAAACTTAGCCCTTCTAAAAAAGATGATGTTATTTTTGACATGATCTTAAAACCTATTATCGATAAAATCAAAGGATAATACAAACATGGCTTATGGATATATAAATATTCCAAATAATTATTGGGTGAGATCTATATCTTCTTTTTCTTCACACCTACACACAACAATAACATATGATAACTCTCGTATAAAATATGTCTTGCCCAATAATAGCCTAAAGGAGGACAATAATGCCTAAAGAATCAATTACATTAAATGGTTTTGGAGGTGGACTTAATATAGACGCTGATGAAACTGATTTAATATCTATAGGCGAAGGTAAAGATGAAGTTGCTGATATTAGCAATCTTTATACAGACTTTAGAGGAAAAGTAATTGCCGAACATCCTGTTGCAAAATCATTAACTGGTGTTGCTACTGTAGATAGTCTAGGTCCTATTGCTGCTAGTTGGGAAGCTTCTCAAACTCATACTATAGCTTTTACA
>VTLG01004674.1_pt1 | contig 15732 bp, 26 predicted proteins | sample 4694571 | NCBI WGS metagenome assembly VTLG01 (sample SAMN12604809, study PRJNA352737) | marine metagenome | biome: ENVO:00000447; feature: ENVO:00000209|ENVO:00000569|ENVO:01000036; material: ENVO:00002151; isolation source: viral sequences binned using virsorter ...
ATAAATCTTTATAAAAACAAAACCTTGTGTATCCCTCATCAGTAATATAAGTAAACTGAACTGCTAGTAGCAAGACTACATTGCCTTCTGTAACTCTATCAAATTCAGGTTCAGTATGACGTATTCTGTCCCCTTCTTTTGGCCTATTCTTTTTCATTTGAAAGACTATGAATTTGCATAAACTTTTCCTACGATTCTATTAAAGATTCTTCTAAGACAATATCCTCTAGCAAAAGACACCGCTACTACAATAGCGCCCATCTTAGCATTTTCGTTTAGCTGAATAGGATAGCCGAGCCAATGCAAGAGAACATGAATTAAAACTAAGTTAATTAAATATCCTATTACTACATTAGCAAGGCTCTCAATTAAATGCAGATGTCTAGCTCTAATTTTCAAAGTTACTAACCTCCGTTTTAAAAAGAATTTCATCGCCGCCTCGGTACGCATTACCGTCTTAATGACTTTGGGCTTTTGTTTAAGCCGCTATAAAGTCACTTCCAGAAGTATATTATGCCCGATATTAGTCGTCACCTTTCTCCTCACGGCTGACAATGAAACCCTACCTTTCAAGTTAAGCTGCTATGGCTAATCCTTTAAAGACCTCACGAACTTTATCTTGTCTCCTAACTTTAATGGCTGCAATATTATGTTGCGCTGTTTTCTTACCAGCAGGAGCATGAGTAGCCCAGTGAGTTAGCGTATTATACACAGCCCATAGGTTACTACCAAGAGATTTACTTTCCTCAGTTGCGTAATGATTCCAGAGCTTTATCAGAGTTTTATTACGGCTAACCTCTCGCTCTTCCAGTACACTAGATACAGTCTCGACACCCGGCATTACAGCGTACTTACAATTAGCTGCCTTACTAAAGATATTAAAGGCTTTATAATCAGCTACCTCTGTACGTTTCCATTTCTTCCAACGCTCTACTTCGTTCTCATAAACCTCTAGGGATTTAGATAATTTCCTAGCAGCATGAGCCATGTTAAGACCTCTAGTATGCTTAGATTTAAAGAAGGCGAAGTCTTCTATAAATACTTGACCATTCAAACATGCCATACGAATGGCCCCTATATCTACATGGAAACACCAGCTACCGTCGAAGCTATTTCTAGCTAGCATTTCAAGAGTTGCAGAATCTCCTCTGCTTGTCTCTATCTCATGCGCTGGAAAAGTATATCTAGCATAAGCCCTAGCCCCGTTGTGACTAGTATCAATATTCCTCTCAATGCCTGTTAAATCCAGATCAGATCCAGCTATGATACGTTCTACTGTCCTGAACGCATCGGGATGTTGGGCTACTTGGTAGCTGTCACTGACTACAGTAAGGCTTTCATTAGTATCTGTTCTAACTAAAGCCTTTTTGTTTTTAATAACTGTCCAGTTATCATCTGTATCTGGATAATCATGATCAACTGTCCAGTTGTCATCTGGATTTGGATAATGAACTTGTTCTTTAAAAAAGATAGGCTTAGATTCAACAGTAAAATTAGCTCCTCCGTAATCTCCTAGATCATTTAAAACTTCTTGCCTCTCATTGAGCGACACTACATTAGTCATACGTTTCTCCTACTTTAACATTGTTAATACAAGTAATATTGAAGTCATTTATATATTCAATTCTACTGTCCTTGGGATATGGATTAACATATCGTATTATATCATAAGCCTCATCGACTGTATACTTATCATCACAATACAAGGTTGTTTCTATTTTAATTACTGTCTGGTTCTCGCTCATCTAAGTCCTCATCTTCTGGTGGAAAGTAAATTAAAAACAAGGGGTGCATATCAAACATAATAGCAAGGTTCTCTGCAAATTTCCTAAGCATATCTCTCTTCCGCCATATGATTTAAATCTGTATTGGATATTGCATTAGATGATATACTTTGAAAGTATGAAAGCATTAGTTCTAAATAAGTAACATAACTGATAATTAAAACATGATCTTCTAATTCATTCACAATATAATTTACACAATCTTCTAATAGATCTTGTCGATCTTCCAATTCCCATAACTCTGTTACCCAATTCGTAACATTTTCAACAAAGTCATCCCTTTTCTTATTACTCATTGTACCTCTCCTTCAAAAATTATATCATACTTTAAATTATTCTCTTTCATAAATTCCACTACCATATCTAAGGGGGCCGTAGCGAAAAAGGCTGTTGGTATTGTATCGGCCCCGTCAAATAATTCTATTATATAAGGATCATTATGGGTAGCATACCATGTATTATCTTCAACACTTCGCTTTAATGTAATAGAATATCTTTTATTCGGCATCAGGCCACTCCAGTTTTTGTATGTCTGTAAGATTAGGAGGAGAATTTTTAAGGGCTGTATCCCATTCATCGGAGGTCACTCCAGCCATAATAAAATCTCTCTCAGATGGAGTTAAATTATTAAATACATCCTTAAATAATTCTCCCCCTTCATATCTATTTAATTGATCCCTTGTAACATTTATATTTTTTGAATGTACATCACCAGTAAGCATAGATTTCTTAGTAATTAGCATAGCTCGTTTCCTTCTATATAAGAAGGATGAACCCAAGTTACTAAATCTTCTACTGTTTCTATAGTCATAGGTTCATATGCGTTCAAGAACTTATCATTATTACCTTGTATTAGCAAACAAATACCAGCACAAATACGAGGTATGTCTCCTATATTTATTTTAAAATACCGTTGGTTATGTTCTTGAAATCCAATAGCATTTTCATATAGTATAGGATCGTTAAATAATTCTCCCCCTTCATATCCTTTTAATTGATCCCTAAAAGTAAAAGTTTTAGTATTTACAAAAGATCTCTTAACAAATCTTTTGCAATTACATACAATAGAAATCTCCTTATCATTTAATTCATCTGATAAATAAGTATATACAAATGATTCGTCATGTGGATTGATTATAATACCTTTAATCATCTTGATTCCTCTTAGGAACTTCATAAAGCTCATCGTCTAAATTCCAATTGGCTTTCTCTCTAGCCTTCCTTTTTCTATAAGCCTTAACTTTATCAGTATGAGTTTGTGGCCTATGATATTTTTCCATTTTACTTTTAACAGGATTCCTTCTACCTTTCATTGTATTATCTCGTCGGATTTAAAATAGACAAAACATCTTCAATGTCATAGAAAGAATTGGGTACTTCTAAAATTTGCATTGAAGGATTAGTTTCTTTTCTCCCAAGAAGTTTCTTAAACCATAATTTTTTGGATGGTTTTTTATGTGGCGTGTAAACAGATACTAGCCCCCGGTGTACACCACTAAATGTTGCGCCGTCCGTATCATCCCACCGCTCCCCTCTACTACGAACACGAATAATAGCTGCTCCCTTTTCGTTGGCCTCTCTCCAAAGAAGTTGGATAGAGTAGGGTGCAGATGCAATAGATTTTGTTCTTCTAGAGCCAGCATCACTATAGGCTGTAGAGTTTTTCATAAAAATTTCCTCCTAAAATATGTATTAAAAATAATGGTTGGGCCACGCCCGAGAAGGATACCACGGGTCGGGCCTCGCTGTCAAGCGTTTAAGAAAGACTTATCCTGTAATCCATCCTCTAGAATTTAACTCATCTTCTATGCGGCAAATACGAGTTTCTAATTGTAATAAATCGTCTGTGATCATAGACATCCTTGTACGGCTGCTCCTCTTAGAACTCTTTTCACTTTCTAAGTCACGTATATCTTTATCTAACTCATTGAGTCTCATAACTAAAGTTGTTATTGAGTTCGCTTGATCTACAAACTTTGACTGACAATTACATCCACAACTAGACTGTTTAGTTTTCATTACACTCTCCTTTAATGTATTGGATAACCTATCAATGGTATACTCTTATCCCAACAAGCACGACAATCTCCACACTTTCCCCCTCTTAAAAAGGCTTGGCATACAAACGCATCGGTTTTATGATAAGCACTAGGTAAGATAGTAGATCCATGCAATCCTTTTGTGTACTCACCATCAATACTATCTGAACTAAACCTAACTGATACATTCGGAAGTGCCTTTAATTTCTTTAACGTATTCATAAACTTAGCAAACTTATGTTGCCTAGTAGGTATCCAATGCTTAACCCACGGTGTTTGTTCACAGACTTGCAGGATCTTTTTAGCTAGAGGTAATGCGTACATATCACCACTATCAAACCATCTGAATCTTGCGTAGTCTCTGAGATAAGATACCATTTCAGGAACCCAATCATCTGTTTTCCAATCTTGTTTGTTATGTATTCTTAGGTTCTTAGCTGGCTTCATCTTATAAAACCCCTTGTCTGCATAGCATTTGCTGCAAGCATCTACTAGATTACCGTCTGGTTTTCTAGATCCGGGGCAAGTTTTAACAGCTTCCAAACTCCAAGACGGGCAAGGCATCTTGCTAGTCTTGGATATTTTAAGCAAGGTTTTCATTGATTTCTCCGTAGACATCAACTTTCATAAGGCTTGTCCTCCAAAAATCAGCCCTAATAATAGGCTTAATAATAATGCAATCACTAGCCAATTAAGGAACACAATAAGTTTCATTCTTCCTCCCTTTCTAAAAAGTCTTTATTAAAATCTTCAATAGATGAAAGAATAATTGACATATCCTCTGTTTCTATATCACAATATCGGCAATCAACAAGCCTTATGCTAAGTCCTGCCTCAAACATTTCACATGAACTTGAAATTAAAGCAACACCATCATCACTATCAAAATATAAAACAGAAAATTCGTTTTCGTCTTTATAAATATGATAGCTTGGTAGATAAAGATTAAATCTGCACTTGTCATATTCGTCTGCTGTTAATCCAAACCTCTCGTAGTCTACAGAACCTACACTTAAAGTAGTCACTTTATTCCTCCTAAGTAGTCAATGTAACACAAGTAGAACACATATTATTATCACCTTCATCCTCATCATATTCCTTTCTGCATACTGAACATATTGTAGGAACATTATTTTCAGAAGACTTATAAAGATCCTCTACTATATCAAGCATATAACTATAACTTGAATCAATATTATTCATATTGTTATTTCCATAGATCGCTTGAAAGTTGCCATAGATCGACAGTAAATACGTTAGGAACTCCTGCCTTATGAGTTACCTTTACTTTATTTTTTACTGTCTCTTTTTTCTGACGCTTGTTAGGAGTACGTTTATTAACTCCACTATCGTTACTTTTCTTTTTCATTTCATTCTCCAGTTGCCATGTTTGTCATATATAAATCTCGTAACAAATCTGCTTTAGATAACCTAGAATTATTAAGTAACTCAGTATTATTATCTAATAATTTCTTAAAGTTATCCATCCATATAGCCTTAAAATCTGGATTCTTTGCCCTAAGAGAGGCACGTTTTAAGGCTAATAACCTATTAACTAATTGCTTGTAAGACATTTTTAGAAAGCCTCCATTGTCCAAACAACACCACGATCCATAGTATCTGAATCAATATACTCTACTTTAGATGATAAGTGAATATATTTCTTTTTATTTCTATGCTTATAAATATAAGCCTTGTCGTTCTTAACTAAGAAACGATCCTGCTGTTTATATTTATTATTAAATAAATATTCTTCAGCAGCTTGTAAGCTATTAAACTTTGTTTGCATTTTTCCAATCTTTTGCAGCCTCTACAAATACGGAGGCTAGTGTAGAATACTGCCTTCTTCTGATACGCTGACGTTTCTCGCCAGTCTCATTGTTAATAGTTATCTTTGGAGTACCATCTGAATAAACATCAGGTGCCTCTCCAAATCTAGTGCCCCTATTTCCAGATCTGATAATCCTGTCTGCAATTTGAGAAGTTGTAAGCGTAGTCATTGTTGTCTCCTATTTGACGTTAGTAATAATACCATCTTCCAAAGTGATTTGCCCAAACCATTCACGACCAACACCAGTTACGTCTGGTCTGTGTGCAACAGTGATAGTTCCTGTCGGCTTGTATTCAGGGGGAAACATTGGAGTACAAGTCTCTTGATACCTAAAGGTAGTACCAATAGATTCCTTACAAGCCTTCTTAGTTGGGTACAGTGCTATTAACATTAGCTATTCTCCTATAGCGTTATATAAAACAAGTTGTGCGTCCGGCGGCTATCTTCGCTGATCAGCCGCCGAGTTGTCAAGCGTTAAGACTCCACCTCCTTAGATGTTCTCTTGATTATAAGCCTGAGTGATGGCATACGCTTCGACGTCCGTTAATTTACTCCACCAATGGGTGGCCTTGTCGTCATTATCCAGATTTAATCTACCATCTGGCATTTCAACTGTACCGTTTGAGCCGTCACCTCCCAAGGGAGTGGCATTTTCTGCTGCTTCCAAAAAGCTCCAAAGCTTTTTGTATAACGTATTCCAGTCATACTCGGCAGGTAAATGGCGTTGGTAGGACAAACATTCTGCGACTTCATCTGCGGTCCAATACTCTAATCCGCTCGGCATTTTTAGCTGTTCCTCTCTCATAACTTTCTCCTTTCTAAGGGGGTTATATAAAACAAGTTGTGCGTCCAGCGGCTATCTTCGCCCATCCGTCGTCGGCTTGTCAAGCGTTACCATGCGCGAAGTACAATAAAAAATCTTAATAGCTTCGCAGTACAATAAAATCTTTATAACTTTAAAGAATAAATAATAAAATCAATATCTTATTTAATGTTAATTAACAGTTAATAACTTGTATTTGTTTTATAAATGTGCTAGTAAAACTACAAGCTCATTCTGCAATACGGCGGCTCTGAGATTCTAAAGCACTATTAAAACTACAAGCTCATTCTGCAATACGGCGGCTCTCAGACCTCACTCACTACGAAGCCTCCAAAATCACTGATCAACCTTAAACAGGCATGGCCTTCTGACACCCCAATTTTATTATATCCACAGCATCCCAAAGGGCGTTCAGGGCTTGGCATCGGGCTTTGGGTTTCTGACTGTGGTCCCATCCGATCCCCTTCTCCGTCAACTCTTTCGCCCAAAAAACTTCCCTAACTTCTTTAGCTTGCGTAGTGGTTAAAGCCCCTTTTTGTTGACGGAGAAGGGGCAAATCTCCGGTTGACTATGAGTTTAAGACTCGGGGTTCTCCTTGATGTAGGAGTTCACCGCATCACGATAGACCTTGGGAAGCGTCTTCTTCGTGAACAGCGCGGAAGCCTGTTTGTAGGTGAACGTTTGGTCCGCCGCAGCCTTTAAGAAGTGAGCCCTGATTCGTGACCGATCAACCCAATCAGGCTTGCCCTTGGCTTTCTTGCAAAGTCGAATGGATAAAGCGTTGCACTGCTTGAAAGTTGCCATGCCCTTGAGAGTCTTGGGTGAGACTTTTGATTTGTCATACGTCGTTGTTGCCATAAAAATATCCTCCTTAAGGATTTAACGGCTATGATTCGTCAGATTGTTGATGTAATCCTGAAGCGGTCCAAAGTCGGCTTCATTTGAGCATCGAAAACCTGACACTTGAATTGTCGGGGAGAGGTAATGAGGTAGTTCCCCCTGACAAATTTTGATGGAAGGAAATTGGAGCGTAGTGCCCGAATTTAAGTCGATTAAAATTAGTGTAGTCAATATATTCTCCTGTTCAACTCGTACATTTTATTGAACAGGAGAAGATATTACGGAGCGTTAAAATTTTAATCGTCTTGAATTCGGTGTTAGCACTACCCCAATTTCTACACCATTGAGATTTGTCAGGGGAACTTGCACCGAATTACCTCTCTCCGGCGAGTCATCAGTGTCAGCCTTTCGATGCTCAAATGACGCCTAGTTTGGTGAGCGGTTCAAGGATTACAACGATAATATGCCACGAACCACAGCCGTTAGATCCTTTAGGAGGAGGCTAATGCTTGGCAACAACGACGTATGACACATCTGAGGTTGTCTCACCCAAGACTCTTGAGGGCATGGCCCCTAAAATATGTGCAACACAATTAACAAAGCACGACTTTGCAAGAAAGTCAAGGGCATCATTGTAAACCTGTTGATCGGTCACGACTCAGAGCTATCACTACTTAGGAGGACCAAACGTTCTCCTATAACCAAGATGTTCACGGAGGGGACGCTTCCCAAGGTCGCAGATGAACTCGGTGAACCCGCAATCAGGGAGAACCCCGAGACATATGCTGCCCTATAGTCAACCGGAGATTTGCGACCTCGGAAACTTCAAAGGTATTCAATACTTTAGAGTCTCCGATAACCTACAAAGTAGCGGTAAGCTATCGGATGGGACCACAGTGACTACTGATCCCTTTGAAGTAAGTTTAAATTTAGAGCTGGTCTTTGGAGGGATCAGTAGATGCTGTGGCTCCTTCGCTAGGGGGTGGGGCAGAAGGCCATGCCCCCCCTCCCCTATATCTATAGCGTGGTTATATAAAATTTGTGATTTTGAGTGTAAACCAGAACTGGTTAATTATCGGGCTTTAAAGACAACTAAGAAACTAAGAAAGCTTGGGTGGGATTAGTTGTACCCGGTGGGCCAGCTACTCTAGTATACAGTTTATTTTCACTTTTGTCAAGCTTTTACTTGACAAAGTGCTAATCTGACCCTATAATGGTTGTTTATGGCTATATTATCGAAAGTTGAAAAGCAAACTAAAAGAGAACTGACAACAAAGCAGCAGTCGTTCTTGAATCATCTAGTAGAAACTCAGGGTGATGCAAAGAAGGCAGCGGAGTTGGCAGGGTATTCTGGACCCCACTATCAAGTCGTAAAGGCTTTGAAGAGTGAAATCCTAGAATTAACCCAAGAAGTCCTCGCTCATTCGGCTCCAAAGGCAGCTTTTAAGCTCGTAGAGATACTAGATTCTAAAAGACCTATAGTTCAGGCAGGAAATAAATTAGCTGCCGCACAGACTCTTTTAGACCGTGTGGGAGTTAGTAAAGTTGATAAGATAGATGTCAGGCATGATATAGCGGGAGGAATCTTTTTAATGCCTGATAAGGCTCCCATAGACATAGGACAAGAAGCATATGAGGATATTTCTAACGGAAGTGAATAAAGGTTCAGAGGCTTATATTGGTCCTTATATTAAGGCTAGTTCTTCTGAAGAGGCAAAAGAAATTGCAGACTATCATAAGTTAGAATTGTTAGGAGAAGTACACGAGCTAGACTATAAGTTTGTCTCTGATGAATCCCCGGTGATACACTGATGTTGTTGCCTGAAGGATATATTAAACGAGCTTCTTCTACTATTCCATTTGGTTATAAGCTTGATGACAATATTGAAGGTTATTTACGTCCAATAGAAGCAGAGCTAGATATATTAAAAGAAGTTTCAGAGGCAGTCCATGTAGGAGAAATAAGCCTCGGTATTGGGGTAGACTGGTTAGAAGCAGAGACAGGTAAAAGAATGTCTCGCCCCGGACTTAAAAAATATGTAGATAAGAAGTATGGCAGACGATAAATATGTTAAAGACTCTGAAGGTAATTACGTCTATAACAGAGATGGCTCTAAAAGAAAGAAGCCCGGTAGACCTAAGACCTCAGAATTATCAGGAGTTCGTGCCGCACTTCAAGCAGAGCGTAGATTAAAATCTAAAGATGATAAGGTTAAGAAGCTACGCCGAAATTTAAAAGTAGCAGAAACTAAGTTAAAGAAAGAGAAGAAGGCTTTAACTTCAAATGTTCTGACAGAATCAGATACTAAAGAGTTACCTGATGCTATACAAGAACATTTAAATGATACTGGTTCTTACGTTGCGTTCATGCCCAACGAAGGGCCGCAGATGGACTTCTTGGCTGCACCAGAAAAGGATGTGCTTTATGGTGGAGCAGCGGGAGGGGGTAAAAGCTTTGCAATGTTAATTGATCCACTGAGATCATGTCATTTCAAAGAACACCGGGCACTGATTCTTAGAAAGTCAATGCCAGAGCTTAGGGAGTTAATTGATAAGTCTAGGGACTTATACCCAAGAGCCTTTCCCGGTTGTAAGTTTAGGGAAGTAGAGAAGCTATGGAACTTTCCTAGTGGAGCTAAGATAGAGTTTGGGTTCCTTGAACGAGATGCAGATGTATATCGGTATCAGGGACAAGCATATAGTTGGATAGGGTTTGATGAGATTACTCATCTACCCACAGAGTTTGGGTGGAATTACTTGGCTTCACGGCTACGTACCACCAATCCTCAGATTAAAACATATTTGCGCTGCACAGCTAATCCCGGTGGGGTCGGCGCACAATGGGTTAAGAAAAGATATGTTGATCCAAAAGATCCTAATACAACTTTTGAGGGTCACGATGGACTAACAAGGAAATTTATCCCTGCAAGACTACAGGATAATCCCTATCTTGCAGAGGATGGCGATTACGAAAAGATGTTGCTTTCGTTACCACCAGTTCAAAGAAAGCAACTTTTAGAAGGGAACTGGGATATTTCTGAAGGTGCGGCCTTCCCTGAGTTTGATATAGAAGCTCATATAATTGCGCCTTTCGGAATTCCTTCATGGTGGGAACGAGTTAAAGGAGTTGATTACGGATATGCTTCTGAAAGTTGTTGTTTATGGGCAGCGATAGATCCCGACGATAAGACCATCATCATTTATAGAGAATTATACCGAAAGGGTTTGACCGGGGATTTGTTAGCTGACACCATGACAGAACTTGAAGTAGACGAAGTAAAATCAATTCCGGGCGTTTTAGATACGGCTGCTTGGTCAAGGACGGGCTATACTGGGCCTACTATTGGCGAAGCACTTATAGCTAAAGGGCATAAACTAAAACGGGCAGATAAAAATCGGACGGCGGGTAAAGTTCAGATACACGAACATTTAAGGGTCAAAAGAGAAACAGGCCGACCTAGACTTCAGATTTTTAACTCCTGTTCTAATTTAATTAGAGAGTTACAGAGTATACCGATGTCTACTAATAATTCAGAAGATGTTGATACTCATGCGTCTGATCATGCTTATGATGCCTTACGGTATCTAATAATGAGCAGACCTCGTTTGGATCATCCGTTTGATAGGATGCTGAGAATAAAGTCAGATTCTTACCAGCCTGTCGATAGCACATTTGGATATTAATATATGGCAGATAAAGGCAATACATTTTTAGGAGCCAATAGTATCTACGAAGATGTAGAGGGCGAGACTGGTAAAAAACTAAAACTTAAAGATGATCAAAAAGTTAATTTAGTTGGTATCATAAATTCAAGATTTACGGAAGCTGAAAATTCTAGAAAGCAAGATGAGTCTAGATGGCTCACTTCTTATGAGAATTATAAAGGTAACTACAATAGATCGGTTCGTTTTAGAGACTCAGAAAAATCAAGGGTTTTTGTTAAGATAACTAAAACAAAAGTACTGGCTGCTTTTGGTCAGCTAGTTGATGTTATTTTTGGAACTGGTAAATTTCCTATTGGTATCTCAGAAACTAAGCTCCCAGAAGGAGAGCTAGGTTCTGCTCATTTAGATTCACAAAATCCTGTCCCCGGTATTGAGGGGGCTATCCCTGAAGAAATTCCTGAGAATATAGGAAATCGTTTAGAAGATGATATTATTAGTCCATATGATGTAGGATATGAGGGAGATGATAGAGTACTCAAGCCCGGAGCTACCTTTTCTAAAGGAGTCTTTGAAGATAGTTTAGAAGATCAGGCAGAAGAAAAGGGTTATTTAAAAGAAGGATATAGTCCTAATCCTCAAGTTTTAGACTTATCCCCTGCCCAACGTGCGGCAAGGCGGATGGAAAAATTAATCCATGATCAGATTGAAGAGTCTAGCGGATCATCTGAAATACGTAATGCTCTTTTAGAAGCATCGTTACTTGGTACAGGTATTGTTAAAGGACCATTTAATTTTAATAAAACATTAAATAGGTGGGAAGATGAAGATGGAGAAAGAACATATTCTCCAATAGAAGTACGAGTACCACGGATTGAGTTTGTAAGTTGTTGGGATTTCTATCCTGACCCACAAGCTACTAATGTAGAAGAATGTGAATATGTAATTCACAGACATAAAATGAATCGTAGTCAGCTACGACAGCTACGAAGTATGCCTTATTTTGATGAGGATATGATTCGTCAGTGTATACAGATGGGTCCAAACTATGTAGAAAGAGGATTTGAATCTCAATTAAAAGATGATTCTACTTCTTCTGCCGAAGATTCATATCATGTAAATTTTGAAGTTCTAGAGTATTGGGGAATTATGGATGCCATATATGCCAGAGAAGTTGGCATAGATGTTCCTAAAAGTGTAGATGATCTAGATGAAGTTCAGATAAATGCTTGGGTATGTGGGGATACTTTACTTAGAGCAGTTATCAATCCATTTACTCCTTATCGTATTCCTTATAATGCTTTCCCATATGAGAGAAATCCATATAACTTCTTTGGAATAGGAGTTGCTGAAAACATGGATGATTCTCAACAGATTATGAATGGTCATGCAAGAATGGCTATTGATAATCTGGCATTGGCTGGTTCATTGGTATTTGATGTAGATGAGTCTGCTTTAGTTGGCGGACAATCAATGGATGTATACCCCGGTAAAATTTTCAGGAGACAAGCTGGAATGCCGGGACAGTCTATTTATGGACTAAAGTTTCCTAATACTGCTCCTGAAAATATGATGATGTTTGATAGGTTCAGGCAACTTGCAGATGAACAAACAGGAATTCCTAGTTATAGTCATGGTCAAACTGGTGTTCAAAGTATGACAAGAACTGCTTCTGGTATGTCTATGTTACTGGGGGCAGCTAGTTTAAACATTAAAACAGTCGTTAAAAATCTTGATGACTTTTTATTGAAGCCTTTAGGAGAATCATATTTCCAATGGAATATGCAATTCTTTGAAGGTGGATTAGATGTGATTGGTGATTTAGAAGTTAAGGCTACAGGAACGAATAGTCTAATGCAGAAAGAAGTTCGTAGTCAACGCTTGACAATGTTCTTACAGACAGCGCAAAGTCCTGCGATTGCTCCTTTTGTTAAAATTTCTAAACTTGTTAGTGAACTTGCTTATAGTCTAGACCTTGATCCAGATGAAATTCTGAATGATCCTGAAGAGGCTGCGATTATGGCACAAATTATAGGGATGCAAAATGCTGGACAAACAACTGGCCCAGAGGCTGAATCCGCTGGTGGGCAACCGGGAGCTATGGGAGGCGCTGAAGGAACACCTCAACAACCTCAAGACCTTGGAGCTACAGGCACTGGCGGTGGCAACATCGGAACAGGAAATGTTCCGGTTGCAGGGGAGGCTGAATTCTCTGGTACGCCTAGAGCAGCTACAGGGACAGGTTAAAGAGGCTATTTCTAGAAAAGATGAGCAGCGTATATGATGGATGGTTTTGGTGCTATGAAAGAAAAGCTTATTTTAGATGGTCAGAATATATAAACTACCTACGGGAAAAAGATAATGGCTAAAAAGAAAGAAGAAACTACTGGATTACTTATGTCTGTTACTCCCATAACTGTAAGAGAAGAAAAAAATAAAGGAGGTCTTCTATCTTCTGACAGAGAGCAGTATCAAGTAGGAGGCATAGCTTCTAAAATTGCTAAAGCTTTACGTGGTGGGAAAAAAACTGCACCAAAAGAAATGGCAACACGACTTACAGATGATGAACTTGAAATTCAGCAATGGATAGGAAGTCCTAAAGAAATAAAAAGACGAATTAATAAGTATACTGAAGAAGAAGGTCTTCCTCCTCCTACTCAAGAAGAAATAAAATCTGTTATGTATAATACTGCTATGCAAGGGCAGTATAGAATAGCTCAACAAGAGGCAGGAATAAGTGAGGCGCTCCCAGTTGAACTGCTTCTGTCCGATTTAGCTTCTGGAGAATTTGGACTAGATCTATTTTTAAAAATGAGAGGAAGACCGAGACAGATACAAAAATTTGAAAGAGATGATGACCTCCCCTTTGCAAAAGGAGGACTTCTGTCCTCTGACAGACAACAGTATGCGGCAGGAGCTTTAGCTTCTAAGTTTGCTAAAGCATTAGTCCCTAAAGAAAAGGCTGTTGAGCCTCCAAAAATGGGAGGTACAGCAGGAACCGGGGGACAATCAGGAGCGAATGTAGCTGAAGGAGAAGATATTCTAATGCCTCCTCCTTCTTTAGAAGAAGAAACAGCAATGCTTCCTGACGCGCAAATGGAAGATAATTATTTAAACTTTGTGATTGATGAATCTTTAAATCCAGAAGAAGAAAATCACTTAATGGAATCACTATCGGCTGACCCACGACTTAGTGTTATTTTTGATAAGCTAATGAATACAGCCACAGAATTTTCAGGATCTGGTCCAGTAGATGGTCCGGGTTCAGAAGTCTCCGATTCAATACCCGCGAGGTTATCGGATGGAGAGTTTGTCTTAACTGCAAAAGCTACTGATGAGATTGGTCCCGAGAATATTGAGGCCATGATGAGAGATGCGGAAGCTAGAGCAGATGAAAGACAACTAGCGCAAAGCGGTGGATTAATTTCAGCAAACCTTTCTAATGAAGAAGAAGTAGACGGTCTTGATCGACCTACAGATGACGAAATTAGAAAAGGAATGTTAGGAACTAATCCTCGTTTGCAGCAATTGGGATAAGGCCACCCTAGACTAGTCCACAGGACTACAATAGGCACCTTATCAATTTAAGTAACCCGAAAGGCTACCTTTACAAGACAAGCCCTGCTTATTTTGGCCTTTAAGCAGATACCTTTGTTAAGAAAGCCCTGAGTAGGAGAATAGAAAATGACTGAAGCAACTGAAAGAGAGGAAGAAGCAAACCCTTATAATCAAAATAAACCTTGGCATAACGTAAAGGAAACCCGATTTGATTCGGCAGATACTCCTTATTTTGAAGATCCTCAGTTAAATAATGAGGATTCTGAAAAAGAAGAGGCAGAAGATAAACGGGAAGCCCGAAAGGATAAGCCTTACAAAAAAACTGAGCATAATTGGAAAAAGCGATATGATGATCGCAGCAAGCAATATAATGCTAAACTTCAAGAATGGAGAGATAGGGAACAAGATCTTTTAGATCAACTAGCTGAGTCTAGACCTAAATATAAAGCTCCCAAAACCTCTGAAGAACTTGAAGAGTTTAGAAAAAAATATCCTGATGTTTTTGAAGTAGTAGAAACTGTATCTCATATGCAGAGCGAAGGAAAGACAAAAGATCTAGAAGATCGTCTTACGGCTCTTCAAGAGAGAGAAAAGGATCTAGTACGAAAAGACGCAGAAAAGCGATTGAGGGATAATCATCCTGATTTCGACGATATTAGAAATAGTGAGGGCTTTCATTCATGGGCAAAGGCACAACCAGAATCTATCCAATCTTGGATTTATAACAATACTGGTGATGCTGATCTTGCTGGTAGAGCCTTAGATTTATTTAAGAGAGATACAGGTGTTGATTCTTCTCCTAAGAAAACTCGGTCAAATTCTAAGAAGTCCAAAAAGTCTGCTGCTGATATGGTATCAACTAAAACAACGACAGTTGAGCCAAAGCAGGAGAAGATTTGGACTGAAAGGGAAATAGCTGCTATGTCTATTGATCAGTTTGATAAATACGAAGATGAGATTAATCAGGCTGTAAGCGAAGGCAGAGTAGTAAAACAATAATTAACTTACTTTTAAGGAGGAAATCAAATGGCATATAATCAATCTGATCAGTATTTTGAGCCTAGCACAGATACTGATGCCAACTTTGCTAACTCCACAAGTGGGCAAAATAATTCGTTTTTCCTTCCCGCAGTCTACTCTAAAAAGGTTCTCAACTTCTTTAGGAAGGCTTCGGTTGCGGAAGCGATTACAAAT
>VTLG01009929.1_pt1 | contig 15731 bp, 8 predicted proteins | sample 4694571 | NCBI WGS metagenome assembly VTLG01 (sample SAMN12604809, study PRJNA352737) | marine metagenome | biome: ENVO:00000447; feature: ENVO:00000209|ENVO:00000569|ENVO:01000036; material: ENVO:00002151; isolation source: viral sequences binned using virsorter ...
TCATTAACATTTACATGTGATCTTGATGGTAATATTGCCCAGAAGACATATCCACGTGCAACAGACCCTGCACATAATACTGCTTTAGGTATTAGTACAACTACTGCAAGTACATTTACTGTAAATGTTGGCGCATCACAAACAACTTATGTTACTTCTCTCAATATCCCACAAATATATGATGGTGCTATAACTGTTGACGGTTCTTCTGTAACACCAACAAATGCTGCTTATCAATCTTCAACTGGTGTATTAACATTAACAGTTGCTAATCATGGATTTACTAATGGAAATCTAATCAAATTGGTTGATAATTCCATTATATTTACTTGTGATAAGGACTCTAATGCTACTGAGCATACTTATCCAAGAGCAACTGATCCAGCAAGTAACAGTTACATTTCTATTGGTAATACAACTACCAATACATTTGATGTTAATGTTGGAAAATCACCAACAGTTGATATTACACCTTCTGCGATTGCTTACAATCCAACCACTGGTATCATGGAAATGACCATTGGTTCTCATTGTTATCAACCATCTACTACAATATCTCCTACTAATGCTACTTACAATCCTACAACTGGTATTCTAGAAGTTACTGTTGCTAATCATGGATTATGTACTAATAGTAAGATAAAGATTGCTGATGGTGCATTTACATTCACTTGTCTTCAAGGTGGTGGTAATCATGCATATCCACGTGCAACAGATCCTATTAGTAATAAGTGGATCCCAGTTACTAAGGTAGATGCTAATACATTTACGGTTCAAGTTTTAGATACAATTCCATCTACAAATACAACATTACATACATTTGTAAGTGCTGTTGCTAATAGTATTACTAAGAGAGCTGATGTTATTAGAATTGCACCAGAATCATTAACGTTTACTTGTGCAGCAGATAGTCATCAAACTAATCATAGTTATCCACGAGTAGGTGATCCTTTCTACAATCAATCACTTCCAATTGAGGCTGTTACTGCAACAACAATTAGTGTTCAAGTTCTAGCATCACAACCTTCAACTAATACATCTGCTCATACGTTTGTAGCAGCAGATGCTGGTTCTGTAACTATTGGACATTATGATCATACATTTGTAAGTGCTTCTGCTGGTGCAGTTCAGAGACAGAGTCCTGCTGCATGTGCAAATGTTGCTTCTGCTATTCATACATTAGTTGGAATTGTTACCACTGGTATTGGTCATACAACACTTCCGCAAAGAACTTTAAGTAATCCTGCTTTATCTAACGTTAAGGAATTTGAAATTGCAAGATCTGGACATTCATTCAGTATTGGTGATAAGTTCCAACCAGTTGGATTGGTTACTGCAAAAGGATTAATTAGACCAAGAGCTGAATTTGAATTAGAAGTTGTAGAAACATTTAATGATTACTTCTCTGCTTGGCAGTTTGGACAAATAGATTTCATTGATACCATCAAGTTTATGCAAGATGGTGGTAGAAAGAGATTCCCATTAAAGTATAATGGTGAGTTATTAAGTTTTGAAAAAGATGATTCTGATGCAACTTCATTAGAAATTGATTTAAATTCTGTTCTTTTGATATTTGTTAATGGTGTTCTTCAAACTCCTGGATATGCTTATCAGTTTGATGGTGGAGCAACATTCACATTTACTACTCCACCTGAAGCAAGTGATAAAGTTGACATTTTCTTCTATACGGGAGCAACTGGTATTGATACTGAACAAATAGATGTTCTAGAGACAGTAAAACCAGGTGATAATGTTAGAATCTATAAGCATCCACTTTATAATAATACAACGTTAGATCAAGAAAGAGAAAGAGTTCTTGTAGAATTACGTGGATCTGATATAGCAGAAACTGATACGTATACTGGTGTAGGTATTACAGAAAATACTTACAAACCAATGGAGTGGACTAAACAGAAAACTGACATGGTTATAAAGGGTGACTTTGTTTCTAAGGGTAGAGATACCATTAAAGCACTAGTTTATCCAACAGCACATATTATTCAGGACGTTCCTCCAGATGCAACATCGATTTTTGTTGATGATGCACAATTCTTTAACTATGAATTTAATAATTACAACATTGCTGCTACAACAGTTGATGCATTAATTGTTGATACTAATGATCCTGTATCTGCTGCATTTACTGCAATAGTATCTGCTGCTGGAACAATATCATCTCTTGATATTACTAATGTTGGTTCTGGATATACTGGTAGTACTGTTCCTATTAGTATTGCTAGCCCTGGATACATTAGCATTGGTATTGGAACAACTGCCACAGCCACAGGAACAATTACAAATGGTTCTATCACTTCTGTAAGTATTACAAATCCAGGATTAGGATATACTAGAAGTAATGTTCCTAATGTTATTACTAAGATTCCAGTTAATACGACTGAATCAGTAACTAATATTAGTAATGTTCAAGGATTTACTGGGGTTGTTACTGGGATAACCACTACAAATGGAATTGGTGGACATCCTATGGCATTAACATTCTTCTTTAGATCAGATTCTTCCGACGCTAATGATTTAACTAATACATTTAATAATGAAAATGTTTCGGTTGTTATTCATGAAACCAGAGTAGGTAATGGAGTAACTTCTGTTGACAGTGGAGATTCTGCAGTTGTTGGAATCGGAACAACATCATTGGATAATGTTTATCGCGTACATGCGATTCAAAATGACGGACCAAATGGAATTATTACTTGTAATGTTCATAGTGCAACTAATTTACCATCTGGTTTCACAACAACAGCACCTGGTATAAACAATGCTGGAATTGCAACTACCCCAATTGGAAGAATTTCATGGGGAAGAATATTTAATCTTGATAGAGGTGCAAATCCTGTTGCAATAGGAATTACTGGGTTAACTTATAGTAAGGATTCTGTAGGATTATCTACATATCCAACTATTCAAAGAAGGAAATTTGGATTACGTAATACAGGTGCAATTCGAAAGCTTTCTAATTAGGTATAAATAAAGGAAAAAAGTATAAAGATGTCAGCCATTGTTACTGATCAATTCAGAATACTGAATGCAAATAATTTTGTGGAGTCCGTAGAGTCTGCCAATAATTCTTATTATGTTTTTCTTGGTCTACCAAATGCAGAGGCGGTAGGTTATGGTAGATCTGATAATTGGGATGAGAATACTCCTGCGCCTGTTGATAGTTTTTCCAGCAATAAACATGCTGGTGATACTATAATATTTGGAAAGAAGATTACATCTGCTAATATTAGAAGGATTGTAAGAAGACTTGATTGGACTTCTGGAACCAGATATGAAATTTATAGAAATGATTATAGTGCAGAAAATACAAGTCCATTAACTAGTGCGTCTAGATTATATTCTTCAAATTATTTTGTAATGAACTCTGATTATAGAGTTTATATTTGTATTGAAAATGGTTCCTCTGGATCTAATCCAAAGGGTAATGTATCTCAGGATGAACCAACTTTTACTGATTTAGAACCATCTAGAGCAGGAGAAAGTGGTGATGGATATATTTGGAAGTATCTTTTTACAGTTCCTCCAAGTGATATTATAAAATTTGATTCTACTGAATATGTTACTGTTCCTAATGAATGGTTGACAAGTTCAGATACTCAAATTAGATCAATTAGAGAAAATGGTGATTCTTCTATAAATGAAAATCAGATTAAGACGGTTTATATTGATGGAGCAGGTGATAATTATGCGAATGGATTAGGTCAAGAAGTTAATATTATTGGTGATGGTACTGGTGCAAAAGTTAGAGTTGATGTTGTAAATGGAAAAATAACAGATACAACTGTTACTTCTGGTGGAAAAGATTATACTTATGCTCTTGTTGATTTGGGTTCTTTAAATTCAAATTCTATTGGAAATTCTGCTAAGTTGGTTCCTATTATCCCACCTTCTTTGGGACATGGATATGATCTTTATACTGAATTAGGTACTGATAGGGTATTAATTTATGCAAGATTTGATGACTCTACAAAAGATTTTCCAACAAATACACAATTCAGTCAGGTAGGGATTATAAAAAATCCAACATCTATTGGTTCAACAAGTCTTTATACTGAAAATACATTCTCTTCTGTATCATCTTTTAAGTTTACTAGTATTACTGGTACACCACAGATTGGTGAAAAGATAACACAGACTGTATCTGGTGAAAAGGCAAGAGGTTATGTTGCTTCTTATGATAAAGAAACTCAGGTTATGAAATACATTACTGATAGATCTCTTTATTATAACCAAACATCCAATGATCAAACTGATTATATTGGTATTACTACAAATGGAAAATCAGTATCTTTCAGTAATTCTGGTGGAAATATTTTAGGAGAATCTTCTAGTTTCTCTGCAAGCATTGATTCTACATTTAGTGGAATTAGTACTAATCCATCTGGAACTAAACTGATTAATCTTGGTGTTAATTTCACAAATGGGTTGGCATCAGCTGAGATAAATAAAGGATCGGGGGAATTAATTTATCTTGATAATAGACCTACTATCAAGAGAAACACTCGCCAAAAAGAAGACGTAAAGATTATCCTGGAATTCTAAAGAAAAATGCCCGTAAAGACAAACTTAAATATCAGTCCTTATTTTGATGATTTTGATAAGGCAGATAATTTCTACAAAATGCTTTTCAAACCTGGATTTCCAGTTCAGGCAAGAGAATTAACAGGACTTCAATCTATATTACAAAATCAGATAGAATCTTTTGGTAGTCATATCTTCAAAGAAGGTTCTATGGTTATTCCTGGTGGAGTAACTTATGATAATCACTATTTTTCTGCTAAGGTAAATCCCGATCATTTGGGCATTGATGTAACGGTTTATCTTGATTCATTAAAAGGTGCTTTTGTTAAAGGACAGGAATCTCAGATAGAAGCAAAGATTGTTAATTATGTTTTACCACCTAATGATGGTGTAGAAGAGATTACAATTTTCTTAAAGTACACTACATCTGGTACAGAAGCAGAAAGTACTCCATTTCCAAACAGTGAAACTATTCTTGTTGATAAGAATAATGTAACTTATGGTAATACAACATTTAATGTTGGAGATAGTGTTTTAAGTTTAGTTCCTGTTCAAGCATGTCAGACTGGATCTGCTGTTGGTTTAGATAAAGGTGTATATTTCATAAGGGGAACTTTTGTAGATGTTCCTAAAACATTAATTGTTCTTGAACCATATTCAGATTTACCATCATATAGAGTTGGTTTAGATATATTAGAGGAAGTTATTACCGCTAATGATGATCCTTCAATAAATGATAATGCAAAAGGATTTACAAATTATGCAGCACCAGGTGCTGATAGATTTAAAATAAGTGTTAAATTAGCTAAAAAATCTTTATTAGATTTTGAAGATACTAATTTTGTAGAGCTTATAAGAGTAGATAATGGAGAAATTAAGAAATTACAAGATACTTCTGTATATTCAGAGATAAGAAAGTATTTTGCTAAGAGAACTTTTGATGAATCTGGAAACTATTCATTAAAACCTTTTAGGGTTAATGTTAATAATTCATTAAATGATGAAATTAATAATGGTGGTCTTTATACTGAGAATCAAAAGACTGAAGATGGAAATGATCCAGATGATGATACAATGTGTGTCAGAGTTTCGTCTGGTAAGGCATATGTAAAAGGATTTGATATCACCTTACCTGGATCTAGAGTTATAGATGTTCCAAAACCAAGAGACGTAAAAACAATTAAAAATGCTCTTATCCCATTCCATATGGGATGTAAGATTAAAGTTGATAATATCTATGGTTCTCCTTTTATTAGTATTGGAAATAATGATACTGACAATAGAATTAAACTGTTTAATCAGAGAAGAGATGCCTCAAGTACTAATGGCACAAACTTAGGATCACATATAGGTTGGGCAAGAGTATATTCATATAATTTTGCAGATGAAAATACCATAGATGTTACAAATAGTTCATGGGATTTATATCTCTGGGACATTCAGACATTTACAAATCTAATACTTTCTCAAGCACCAGATCCTGATGAAATTCCTAATAGTTCTTTTATAAGAGGAGCACGTAGTGGTGCTACTGGATATGTTGAAGACCGTAGTGGTACTACTATTGAATTATATCAGACATCAGGAACATTTATTGCTGGTGAATCAATTATTATTAATGAACATAAGCATTATGCTGCTACTATTAAGGAAATAACTCAATTTAATACAGAAGATATTAAATCGATGTGGCAGGATTGTTCTGGTGCTGGAATGCAGACAGATTTTGTATGTGATACTGTTCTATATTGGAAGGTTCCACCACAATTCTCACCAACTGATATTTTAAATGTTGCTACTAATGGTACTACTACTTCTCCTGGCAGACTATTTGGTGCTAATACAGGTGTAAAAGTAGGATCTTATCTTGCTTATATGAGTGAGCATAGTACTAGTCTTCCAACATATAACAGAGTATCTGCTATTGCTGCTGATGGATCTAGTTGTACATTGGTTGCTGGTTCTGCTGCTAATACTGTTGCTGGTGTGGCTGATCATAGAATACCTGCTGCTGCCGCAAATCAATCACAATTTGCCGTTGCTGTACCAAGAATTCATAATGTAAGTGGATCTGCATTATATGAAAGACTACCAAAATCAGCTGTATCTGCTGTTAATTTAGCAAATTCTACCTTAAAGGTATCAAAACAAATAAAAGGTGAATCGTCAGATGGTTCTGGTAACTGTACAGTATACTCACATCAAGCATTAGATACTTCTTCTGGTATTACTAGTTGTTTCTTTGAACCTTGGGGAGAAGAAAGGTATTCTGTTCATTATAATGACGGTTCTTTTGAGAACTTAACTTATGATCAAGTTAATATTAATGCTGATGGAAATCGTTTAGATCTTACTGGATTACTTGCCAATAAGAGTAGTCAAATTGATGTTAAGGTAACTGTAAGAAAAATAGATATTAAGAGTAAGTCTAAGGATTATATTAGAAGTGCTGTTTGTGATGTTACTAGAACTAGTGGAGCATCTACTCAAGTTGGATTAACAACTAGCAAGTTTTATGGATTAAGAGTTGAAGATAGGGAAGTTTCTTTAAATGTTCCGGATGTTGCTAATATTCGTGCTGTATATGAATCTACTGGATCTGCTGCACCAACTTTTGATAGTTTAACATTTGTATCTGGTCTTTCACTTAATACTGCAACTTTCTTAGGTGAAAAGATTGTAGGTAAAAATAGTAGAGCAATTGCTCAGGTAGTCAATAGACCATCAGCAACAGTAACTGAATTTGTATATCTCAATACTAAGAAATTTGAACTTGGAGAATCTGTAACCTTTAAAGAATCTAGTATTACTACTAATATTCAGGAAATTACTAATGGTAATTATGTTAATAAAACAAATGATTATAAGTTAGATAAAGGACATAGATCCCAATATTGTGACTATTCTAGACTTGTTAGAAAAGAAAGTGGGTCAGTACCATCTAAGCGATTAAAGATTGTTTTTGATCATTTCCGTGCAGCAAGTGGAGATACTGGAGATTTATATAGTGTTAATTCTTATACAGCAGATCAGTATAGTAATGATATACCTTTTGTTGAAGAAAATGTAAGAGCATCAGATATTCTTGATTTTAGACCAAGAGTTAAACATTTTACTGCTGTTGATAAGTCTCCATTTGACTGGAATAGTAGAGTATTTGAAGATACTTTTGATTATGCAGTATCACCAAATGAAGGTTCGGTTGTTGGTTACAGTTACTATCTACCAAGAATTGATAAGGTAACAATTAATAGGCTTGGACAAGTTGAAGTTATAAAGGGCACTTCATCTGATAACCCTAAACCTCCTGAGGTTCATGATGATGCAATGGAAGTTGCTCAAATTTCATATCCATCTTATCTTTTTGATCCTGTTAGAGAACCTAGAATTATATTACGTGATAATAGAAGATATACGATGCGTGATATTGGAAAAATTGATAAGAGAGTTAAAAATCTTGAATTAACTACAACATTGAGTATGCTTGAATTGGATACAAAATCCCTACAAGTTACTGATGCAAATGGATTAAGTCGGTTTAAAACTGGATTTATTGTAGATAATTTTGCAAATAGAGATTTTATTAATACTGGCGATAGTCGTTGTGATGTTGATGTTGATAAAAAGAATTTAATTAATGCAGTTGATTTCTTCTCTATAAATGCAGATTTGGCATTTGATCCGGCAATTGATACTTCTGTTGAGGATTTATCAGCTAACTTAAAATTATTAGACCCAAATATTCAAAAAACAGGAGATATTTTAACTCTAAAATATTCTGAAAAAGAATGGATTAATCAACCACAAGCAACACAAGTAGAAAATGTCAATCCATTTAATGTTGTAGTTTTTGTTGGTGGAGTTCAACTCGACCCTGCTTCTGATAATTGGGTAAGAACAATTTATATTGATGATCATAGACAAGAATCTACTGGTGCTGAATGGGTTGAATCTACAAATACTGAAGTAATTAATGTAACTGAAAGTCATGATCAAAATACTGTATGGCATAGTAATACAACAGGTACACAGACTACTACTGATACAACTAATACTACATTCCGATCCACATTCTCAAATTCAATAGATGCATTAAGGGAATTTGATTATGTGGAAAGTGTAAAGATTTCTGGTGAATCTGATCCATTCATGAGATCTAGAAATGTTTATTTTGCCGCTAATGGATTAAAACCATATACAACTCATTATCATTATCTTGATAGTCAACAATTGGATGTTTTTCCTAGGTTGGTTGAGATTGAAATGGATTCTGGTACATTCACTGTTGGTGAGCATGTAAGAGTTCATTATCAAGGTGAATGGATTGGATATGTTAATGCTCAGAAACCAAATCATAAATTTGGTGATCAAACTAGCCCTGCTATCGGTGCTGGATTAGGTTCTCCATCAACACTTGTTGAGAAGTACACTGTTGACCCATATGATAGAGATAGGGCAGCACCATCAGATACTTATTCTCCAACATCAAGACTCTTTAATGCTGGAGTTAGAAATTTAGCACATGCAAAGGATGGGTATTTTGGATATTGTGTTAAGGGTGCTACTCTTCAAGGTATGAGTAGTGGTGCAACTGCTACCGTAACTAGATGTGAATTAATTTCTGATAATTGGGGTGATATTTTAGGATCTTTCTTTATTAGAGATCCAAATACATCACCAAAACCACCAGTAATGGTTAGATCTGGTGCTAAAACATTTAAAGTTACTGCTGTTCCACCAGGAGTCACACCATTACCAGGAAGTTCAGTATTTGGTAGTACTGCTCAGGGTTCTTATAGCGGTCATGGAGCAATTCTTACACAAGAAACAGATACAGTTTCTGTAAGAAATCCACCCCCACCAGCAGATAGACCTGATGAGGTTTGGACAGAGACTGATGTTGATAGAAGAGTTCAAACTGTTTATAGGGATCCTCTTGCACAGTCATTTACAACACCAAAAGGTGGTGTATTCTTAACTTCTGTTGATGTTTATTTTGCAACAAAAGATCCTAGTGCAAAGATATTCTTTGAAGTAAGAGAAGTTGAATTAGGAACACCTACTAATTTCCTTGTTCAAGATTTTGCTCAACTCTCACTTAACCCTAATGATATTCAGACATCTACTGATGCATCTGTAGCAACTAATATTAAACTTCCTTCACCACTTTATCTTGAAGGAGAAAGAGAGTATGCAATCGTATTTTTAGCACCATCATCAGATCTTTATGAGATGTGGTGTGCAACAATGGGTCAGAAGACCGTTAAGACTGCAAATCTACCTGATGTTCAGAATGTTGTTGTTTCTAAGCAATATATTGGTGGTAGTTTATTTAAATCACAGAATGGTACAATTTGGACACCAAGTCAGTATCAAGATTTAACATTTACTCTGTATAAGGCAGAATTTGTTCAATCTGGATCATTAACGTTCTATAATTCACCAGTTGAACCTCGCAATATTAATGCTGGTATATTACCAGATAATGCAATTAAGACTTTACCACGTAAGGTTAAGGTTAAAATTAATGATGCGGTAGGTAGAGCAAATGACTTAGTACCAGGAACAAAAGTTAGTGATGGTGCCATAACTGATGAAGATCAGGATAGTATTATTGGTGTAGTTGAAGATGTCGGTGCACCAATACAGGGTACTCCTACTATATCAATAGGTGGTGAAGGATACGATTCAAATACAAATGGAGTAGCATTATATAATATAACTGGTCATGGAACTGGTGCTGCTGCTAATGTTACTGTTTCTGGTGGTAAAGTCACTGGTTTAACAATGACTGCTTCTGGATCTGGATATTGTATTGGTGACCAATTAGGTGTTACAACTGCTGGTATGAATCCAAAGCAAGGTACTGGAGCAGTTATTACTGTAGCTAAAATTAACGATACTCGTGACACTCTATACGTTACAAATGTTCAGGGTGAGCAATTTACTAATACTGCACAATTAATTACCTATAATAACTCTGGTGCTAGACAAACATTACAATCAACAGCAGGTGGTAATCCAATATTAACAATTAATGGAGATTCTACTGTTTTAGGTGATTTGTATACTGGAAACATATTTGAAGTTACTCAGTATAATCATGCACATCATGGTTTGAATAACAAGGTCAAAATAGAAGGTCTTCAACCAGATAGAGAAATTTCTCAAACAACTGCTGCTTGTAGTGTAAATGATACATCTGTATCAGTTGCAAGTACGGCACCATTCTCTACTTTTGAAGGTATTTCAACGGCAATGGGTTATGCATTAATTAATGGATCTGAAATTGTTAAGTATACAGTAGGTGTGAATCAATTAACTCTTGATACTAGAGGTGTTAATTCTTCTGGTATTATTCCTCATCCTTCTGGTTCAGTTGTTGTACCGTATGAAATTAATGGATTCTCTCTAACTGGTATTAATTCAACACATAATCTTCCAACTTCTGGATCGCTATTGTCCTCTTCTACTGTGGATAAGTATTATTTGGAAGCTTCTAGATCTAGTAATAGATCTTCTGGAAGGGTTCAAGTTAGCTTTACTGCTGAAGGAAGTGTTGGTGGACAAAGTATTATTGCTGGTACTCGTGGTGGATTAGGAATCTCTCAGAATCATCAATTTAGTACAATTGAACCTAAATTTAATATTATTACTCCCGGAAAAGGAACATCTGCTTCTGCTCAAATAAGAACAGTATCTGGAACTAGTGCTAGTGGATCCGAAGTTTCCTTTATTGATCAAGGATATGAACCCATTTCTGTAAACAAAGCATTACAGTTCTCAACACCTAGACTAGTTGCATCACAAGTTAACGAGTCTAATCAATCAACATTAACTAGTTTACCGAAAAATAAATCTCTAACAATGAGAGTTGATTTTAAATCAACAGATACAAATCTCTCTCCTGTTATGGACATTCAAAATGCAATGTTTGTTCTTGGTAGAAATAAAATTAATAGACCTATTATAGATTATGCGGCAGATGCTAGAGTAAATCAATTAACAGGTGATCCACATGGATCTATATTTGTTTCGAATAAAGTTAATTTGAAACAGCCTGCAACTTCATTACAAGTTTACGTTGCTGCAAATAGACCATCATCCGCTGATTTTAGGGTTCTATATAAACTTTTCAAAGCAGATTCCACTGAAATTCCTCAATCATATACATTATTCCCAGGTTATAATAACCTGGCAGACGATGATGGTGATGGGTTTGGTGATAGGGTTATAGATCTTTCTAAAAATGATGGTAGTGCAGATTCGATAGTTGTTGCTAATGTATCTGGTGAATTTTCCGAATATCAGTTTACTGCTGATAATCTAGATCAATTTGATGGATTCGTTATTAAGATTGTAATGTCTTCAACTAATGAATCTGAACCTGTTCACTTTAAAGATTTCCGAGCATTAGCATTAGCATAATGAAAAATTTTAAAGACTTTATTAATGAAACTCCACTTGTTTCGGATCGTAAGAAAGATTGGCCAAAAGGTTCAATTGATCCTGAAAATAAAAAGATGAAGTTAGCAAAAGATTTAATTAATCTTGAGAAGCAAGGAGCACCAAGGTGGAAAGTACAAGATCTGAAGAAGAAATGAATATGATCCCTGTTGAGGGACATTCAAATTTATATCGAGACCAATCTACAGGAGCCATTGTTAGTAATGATTCTGCTGGATATTCTCAATATATGAAATTGAAAAATCAAAAATTTAATGAAAAGCAAGAGCTTGATAAAATTAAGAATGATATTGATGAGATAAAATCCTTACTTAAGGAGATTGTTAAAAATCCTAGTTAAGGTAAATATAAATATATAAAGATCCTGAATTGTTTATATCAGTATGCCATCAGAAATTAAAGTCAGAGTAGGTCAACAAAACGCAGTAAAAGTCGTTTCTTCGCTTGCAGGTGCTCAGGGACTTTCATTATCTGAATTAAGTGACGTTAATGCTTCTAACTTATTAAATGGAATGGTTCTAGTTTATAATTCTGCAACCCAGAAATGGGATGCAACCCTAGAGTTAACTCCGGGAGCCACACAAAACTTAGATATTAACGGAGGCAACTTCTAATGGCTAGTATTATTAGGGTCAAAAGATCCTCTGGTACTAATAAACCCGCAACCCTGAACTGGGGTGAATTTGGATACGTAACTGGTATTGGTAGTTATGGTGGAACCAACCAATATAAAGACAGAATTTTCATTGGTGATGACGGGCAAAATGCAAATCCAGTAGCAGGATATTATTATGCTTCTATGATGGAACATGCACCAGGTACGATCACTGGTGTTACAAATGCAAGAAATACTGACGGTGGTATCGTTGCCGTCCTTGATAGTAATAGAAAGGTTGACGAGTGGAATGTAGATAATTTAACTTTAAATTCTAATACATTATCATCTACCGATACTGATGGTGACATTATCTTAGATCCTAATGGATCAGGTGAGATAATGATCCCTGATGATACATTCTTGGGATTTGGTGGTGGAGCAGATGGAACTGCTGTTGCCGATTCAAAGATTGAGTATGATGAAGATGGTACAGATCAATTAACATTTACTGGTGCTGATGTTAGGATTAACATAGCAACAGAATCTACTACTAAAGATAATGGTGCCCTTATTGTAGAGGGTGGGGTTGGTATAGAGAAGAATCTTAATGTTGGTGGATCACTTAATATTATAGGTAATGCTACATTTGATCAGATTCGCTTACAAGATAATATTATTTCCACTATCAGTGGTGATACTTTATACATTGATCCATATCCCGATGGATTGAGTAATGAAGGTACTTGTGTAATTAAAGGTAATCTTCAAGTTGATGGAACAACAACTGCTGTTAATTCATCACAAGTAACTGTTAATGATCCAATATTCGTTATTGGTGAAGTTACTAGTGCAAGAACTGTTATGTCACCAGTTTCTGGTGGTGCTAATACTATTACCTTAGATTCTGTAATTGGTATTAATACAGGAGACACAATTTCTGGAAGTAATTCACTACCAAACAGTGGTGTAGCAACTATTACTTCATATAATACAGGAACTAAAATTGTAACTATTCAAGGAGTAACTAGTGCTGGTATTACAACTACCACACAGTTGACTGTTACTCATGCATATGATACTAATACTGATCGTGGTATTCAGTTTAAGTATAATACTAGTTCTGGAACAGCAAATAATAAAGATGGTTTCTTTGGTTATATTGATGCTGATACAAACAGTGCAAGTAGTGCTCCTGCAAGATCTTGGACTTATGTTCCTGATGCAACCATACAAGGTAGTACAGTAACAGGTACAAGAGGATATCTTGATATTAAAGGTATCTATTATCAGACTGCTGATTACAATGTTAATGGTGCTGTATATTTTGATGATAATGGATTACAGACTTCAACTAATAATCCAGCATCTCCAACAATTTCATCTAAGCAAGTCTTAACTGGAATTACAAAGAATACTCTTGCATTACCTTCTAATGTAACTTTGGCAGTTGGTGATATTGTTAAACAGGATACAACTAATGCATATGGTGTTGTTGAAACAGCAGTAAATGCTGGAAACTCTGTTGATTTGATTGGTGTTGAGGGAACATTTACCAATACTTACAATATTCGTAAGGAAGGTGCTAATGGTTATATTGCTAATCTCTCAGTAATACCATCTTCTGTTACAGTAATATATACTAACAGACCTACATGGACTTCAACCCTAGACGGAGGCACATTCTGATAAAATCATGCAACAAAATAATAGTGAAGTGGATGTCAATGTTCTTATAAGTTTATACAATAATAAACTTGCAACAGCATTAAATCAAAATATTCTTTTAGAAGCAAAACTTGAAACTTTGAGACAAGATTCTGATAAAGAAATTCAATTATTACAAGAAGAACTTGAAAAATTGAAAAAGGCTAAGAAACCCGTTTAATAGAGGAAATGGCAAAACCAGCAACACGACAACAATTAGTAGATTACTGCTTACGCAAGCTGGGTGCTCCTGTACTGGAGATTAATATTGATGATGATCAAATCGATGATTTAGTTGATGATGCCTTACAACTCTTCCAAGAACGTCATTTTGATGGTGTAGAGAGAATGTACTTAAAGTACAAACTCACACAAGAAGATATTGATAGAGGGCAAGGAAAAACTACAACTGGAGTTGGTATTGTAACTACAACTGCAACATCCACAAATTCAGCAGTTGGAATATCAACTAATAATTGGTATGAAACATCTAATTATATACAAGTTCCTGATTCTGTTGTTGGAATAGAAAAGATTTTTAAATTTGATACTAGTACTATTTCAGGTAGTATGTTTAGTATTAAATATCAGTTATTCTTAAATGATCTATATTATTTCAATTCAGTTGAATTACTTCAATATGCAATGACAAAAACTTATTTGGAAGATATTGATTTCTTACTAACACCAGATAAGCAAATTAGATTTAATAAGAGACAGAATAGACTTTATCTTGATATGGATTGGGGTTCTCAGGAAAAGGATGAATGGTTTATTATGGATTGTTATAGGGCATTAGACCCAACTACATTTACTGGTGTTTATAATGATAGTTTCTTGAAGTTATATTTAACTGCACTAATTAAACGTCAGTGGGGACAAAATCTTATTAAATTTAGAGGAGTTAAGTTACCAGGTGGTATTGAATTAAATGGTAGAGAAATATTTGATGATGCTGAAAAGGATATAGAAAGTATTAAGTCTAGAATGGCTTCCGAATACGAATTGCCACCATATGACTTTATAGGGTAGGAATTATGGCATTAAATCCGTTTTTCTTACAGGGAACCTCTTCTGAACAGAGATTGGTTCAAGATTTAATCAACGAACATTTGGGAATGTTTGGTGTTGAAGTAACTTATATTCCAAGAAAATATGTTCAAAGAGATACTATTTTAAATGAAGTTCAGTCTTCGAAATTTGATGATAATTTTGCCATAGAAGCATATGTCAATAATTATGATGGGTATGCTGGACAAGGAGATGTTTTAACAAAGTTTGGTATGAGTTTAAAAGATGAAGTAACTCTTACCATTTCAAAAGATAGATTTGAAGATTTTATTGCACCATTTATGGGTGGTTTAGATGATGGTACTGGTGAAGGAGAAATTATATTGTCAACAAGACCTCGTGAAGGTGATTT
>VTLG01006397.1_pt1 | contig 15723 bp, 24 predicted proteins | sample 4694571 | NCBI WGS metagenome assembly VTLG01 (sample SAMN12604809, study PRJNA352737) | marine metagenome | biome: ENVO:00000447; feature: ENVO:00000209|ENVO:00000569|ENVO:01000036; material: ENVO:00002151; isolation source: viral sequences binned using virsorter ...
CATCATGTTTGCAAGTCTTACGCTGTCAATTCCAATTCTCGTGGTCATGCTCAGTCTCTTGCTGATTCTGGCTATTGATTCTTTTATGAACTGATTAGGAGGTACTCCGCCTAGTCGGTTCCAACTCACAGTTGTCAACAACAGAAAGCGAGGCCAACATGGCTAGCGACAACAGCGTTACCCTCACCGGTAACATCACCCAAGACCCGCAGCTTGCGATTGCAACTAACGGCACCCCCTACCTGCGTTTCAGCATCGCCTGGAACCAGCTCAAAGGCAACGAGCAAGTCGCCAACTACTTCGACGTTACAGCCTTCAACACGATGGCTCTGAACGCGTCCGAGTCGTTGTCGAAGGGTATGCGCGTGACGGTCACCGGTCGGCTGGAGCAGTCCAGCTACGAGGCCGCAGACGGCACCAAGCGTTCCAGCGTCAAGATCCTCGCCGACACCATCGGTGCGGACCTGCGTTGGGCCACGGCCACGGTCACCAAGACTGGTGTGAAGCCCGCCCCGGCTGACCCCACGCCCGATCCCGACGTGCATCGCGAGGTTGAAGCTGACCTCTGATGCAGTTGCTTCCTTACGACGCCCCGTTCGCCGTCGCCATCATCGCTGTGTGCTGGTGGGCGTTCGGTAGCCTATTCGACTACTAGTTCCCCCCAGGTCCTGAGCACGACCTAAAACTGCTCCCCACACTTTTTTACCCCAGGCAAAGACCTACGCGCTATACCTTGCAGTATCTATTCAGGCTATACCTTACAGTTGCTTGCCGGTATTAGTGTATTTGTTTTATGTAAAAGGAATAGGAGGTATTCCAACTATGGGTTTGATGTTAACTGGTCCTGATGAAGGTTGGGAACTGGAGTGTGACAACTGTTACGACATGTTGTGGAATCAACGTTGGCTTGATGCTAGTTCGCTTGTACTTGAAGCTGAGGGCGAGGGCTGGGAGCTTGAGTGTGTCAAGTGGGATGGTGTCATGTATGCGGATGCCAAGTGCGAACAATGCAAGGAAAGTAATGAGGATGAATAAAGCGATTTACCGGATGACGGATGAAGAGATAGCAGAGTGGATTGTTGAGGACATCAACAAGTTACAGATTGCTTTGCACCAGTTGGAGTTAACCGGTATCAAGCTGCCGAAATATGACTACGAATCGGCTGAAGAGTTGTTGGATGAATTGAGGGATTACCATGCGAATACCAAATGACGACACGCTATTTGAGATGGTTGCTGACTATGTATGTGTAGCTGAGTTTCAGTCTTACGAGATGGTGATGAGCATGGCTCGGTATCCAGAGTTGGTGAAGACTCGTCGGCTTGTGAATGTAGTAATGAACCAGATGTTTGGTTGGTCGCAGACTCGGATTGCTAAGCAGTGGTTGCAGGATCACACGTCTGTTGGGCATGGGTTGCGCAACATGACTGATAGTGAGTTGCAAGCTGCTGAGTCTCTTGGCTATGAGATTATGGATATGTTGAAAAACAATGAGGAGGTAAGCCGATGACTGCGATGCATGTGACTGTTCATACGCGCGATGATGGAGTCAGTGCCACTGTTCAAGAGCGTGATCAGGCAACCTGGCTTGAGTTGAAGTCAGGTGGGCAGACCGTGACCATCTTTGTCAAAAGCATTTGGCAGTTGGTTGATTTAGCTGATCGAATTATTCTTCAAGTTGAAGAACAAAAGCAGATAGAAATTTGGCCCCCTGCTATTGATACAGAAAGAAAGGAAATTAGTGACACCAGAACAAGCTGAACATCAGTTCTTGCGTAATCAAGAAATGTGGATTCGCATTTATGAGACAGCTTCAGAAAGAGTGGGGGCGTTTTCTCTAGAAGAATTTGAGAAACACCTTCCGGGTCATCATGTCAATGACTTTTACAAAATAGTAGATGCAGTTACTGATATAGTAGCTGAAGATATCTTTAACGAAGAGAGAGGTAATTAAAGATGGGTGCAATTCCCGAAATGATGGTGAGTGTCGGTGAGACGCCGTGGCACAGGCAGGGTTTGGTTCTGCCTAATGACACAGTGTTGACGCCGTATGATGCGTACACGCTAGGTGGTCTTAATTACAAGATCATCAAGAAGCCGCTACTTGACAGCGATACCTACACGCCGATTGAGGGCCGTTGGCTTCTCAAGCGTGAAGTGCCGGATGGAATGCTAGACAAGGTCATCGGCAAGAAGCCGCAGATCGTGTCTGATCGTTACGAGATCATTCAGAACTCTGAGATGGTTGACCTAGTGCATGAGCTTGGGTTGCCTGTCACTACGGCTGGCACCATGTTCAACAGCAGCATGGCTTGGATGCTGCTTGACCTTGGCGAGTCAGTTGCGTTTGCAGGTACTGAGGAAGCTACCAACCGGTTCTTGCTGGTTGCTACGCATCACGGTACTGGCAACTTTGTTGTGTACGTTGTGACTGTTCGTGTCGTGTGTCAGAACACCTACGATATTGCTACCCAAATGGGTGACTTGCGTTGGTCGATCAAGCACACGTCGTCTGCCAAAGATCGTTTGATCGAAGCTAAGGTTGGTCTTGAGCGTGCGTATCGTGCAATGGATGACATGGACCGTGAGATCATTGAGCTTATGGATCGTGACTTCCGTGACTCTCAGTGGGATGAGTTGGTCAACACTATTCAGCCTAAGGTTTGGCCTCGTGAGGGTGAGAAGCGTAATGGCGAGTGGGGTGTGATTAACACCAAGGCTGTTAATGCTGCTGCTGAGACACGCAACAAGCTTGGTCTGATTTGGCGCAACGAGAATGGTACGATCCCGCGTCAGTCTGCTTTCCATGCGATCCAGGCTGTCAACGAGTATGAGCAGCACTACCACGGGCATGGTAAGAATCGTGACCAGCGGATGATGCAGAAGTTCATCAAGGGTGACATGCCCATGACCCGTACAGCTACGAAGCTGGTGAGAGAACTGGCAGGAGTGTAATGAATATTTCAATCACTAGAATTGGTGACAAGTTCAGTATTCGGTTCGATGTGATCGGACTTGATGGCTGTATGATTACCAATACTTTGGAAGTTGGATGGCAAGAAGCTGATGAGATCCGCAGATTGCTCGGCCAACATATTGCGGACTGGCATTTCGAACGCGATCCTTCACATTTCAAAGAGGATGAAGTGTTGCCGTTTTAGTCCGAGCGTGCATGGTGCGTAGGGAGATCCTGCGACGGGGCCAACACTTGGGTCCTTGTGAAACACACGCTTGTTGAGAAGGGGGTGGGTTGTTTCCGAATCGACAACCCATCCCCTTCGACCCATGCTATACTAGCAATAACAAACGAGGAGTCTATATGTTCGACGTAACAGACGAATGGTATACCTATAAACTTCGACAAGAAGAAGAAGTAGGACCAAAGCCTACGGCTGCTAATACGTTGCTTCGATGTTCAGATGCTGGTTCGTGCGAGCGACAGCGTGGTTTCAACGCCATCAACGCTAAGCCAACTGAGCATCGGTCAGCCGAAACAATGCTGGCCTTTGAACTTGGTAACGCTATACACGAGAGCCTCCAAGAGATGATGTTGCAACTTGATGGTTTCAACACGGCTATCGAAGTGCCAGTTGATTTGTCAGGTTGGGGTGTGTCGTTGTCGGGTCATTGCGACGCTGTAATAACAAACAGCGAAGGCAAGTGCATGGTTGTTGAAATCAAAACCATGTCTGGTTACGGAGCTGTCCGTCATTTCGTTGGTGGTCCAAAGCGTGAGCATGTGGCACAAGCTGGGCTGTATGCGGCTGGACTAGACGCTGATGCAATTCTAATTATTTATGTAGCTAAAGAAGCTGCGTATCGGAAAAGTCTAAGCGTTCGTCCTGGTCAAATCATGCAGTGGTATTACGAATTGGATGAGGAGGTTTACCCTGACGAGTCTGTTCGTGACGTAATGCAAATGGAACTAAATCGGTTTGCTCGTGTAGAGCGTGAATTAAGTAAGAACAGATTGCCGGAACCATTAGTTCAAGACGAAGAAACTCTTGAGATGTTTCGTGTTGATCTTCCTGGTCCGTTTGACCAACCGTCTAAGCATCACCATTGGGAGTGTCGCTATTGCGTTTACAACTCTGCATGCGTGGAGCATGGACCTTTGACTGATCTATCTGAAGTGGAGGTACTTCAAATTGGCTGAGAAATATCCAAAGAAAATTTTGCTTTCGCTAGACGAGCGAACGTATAAGTTCATGACTGAAGTAGCTGAGGAACAAGAGCGTTCGTTGTCTGCGCAGGTGCGGTTCTACATTAAGGAAGGAATGCGTAATGAAACAGCTTACTGATTTGGTTAAGCGAATCCCTGATAGTTACGTCAAGACGAAGCCAGGTGGGTTTCAAGCTGATTATGTGTCTCATGCAGACATCCAGCAAATCCTGTTGGCAAAGCTCGGGCCGTGCTCTCAAGAAGTCACTCGTGTCATCACGAATGCTGAGGGTGTTGTGCAGGGCTGTGTGTTGCGTGTTGCTTATCAGATTGATGGAGAGATGTATGTCATTGAAGAAGCTGGGGATGTCGAACGTCCCGGTGCAAACAATGGTGCCAATCTTAAGAACGCCGTTTCCGATGCAATCAAGCGGTGTGCAATGCGAGTGGGTGTTGGACTCCACTTGTGGTCACAAGACAACTATGTGCTGGACAAGGTTCTAATGGAGGATACCGATGCCAATAAGTGAAGGAAGTTTCTACGTACACGGCAACCTAGGCCGTGACTGGGAACGCAAAGAGATTACGTCTAAGGGACGCCCAACTGTTATTTACTCCAACAGTGTTGCGTATCAGGAAACCAAGGATAGCCCGACTACTTGGGTAAACCTGACTGTGTGGCCTGATCGTGATGGTGGTGAGTTGCTTGGACAGACCATTGCTGAGACAACTGGCAAGGGCACTCGTGTTATTACTCGTGGTCCTATCCGGTTTGATAGTTACATGAACAGAGATGGTGAGCAGAAGGGTTCGTGGGCACAGAATGTGTATGGCATTGGTGCCGAGATCCGTACTCCACAAACTATGAGTAGTGCTAGTGGAGGAGGTTTTAGTCGGATGGTTGTTGCTGCTACTCGTGAAAGCAACCCCGACCATGAGCCGTTCTAAAAAAGATCACACTTGTCAGTTGGCAGACGGCGAGTGTGTTGAGGGGTCGGTCTATGTGGAAGGAATAGCACGCATAGCCCGGCCCCTCTGTCCTTGTCCGTGCCATCTAAAACCTGGAGAGAAGAAACGATAATGCCTTTGAAGAAAGACGAAGCAGATCAGCTTGTTTACAAGTGCAAGATGCTTTGGAATAACCCGTTCAAGATCACGTCAAGTACGGCATTTGAGTGGGCGCAAGCTGCTGGTGATCTTAACCATGATGAGATTGATCGTGCGTTAGATTCGTTTGCAGAACAAGGCGATAAGTTTCCACCGTCTGTTGCTGAGTTGATGTCGCGTGCTAAGAGTTACCGGTCATCTCGGAAACGTACGCTTGTCGGTGCTGTGTGCAGTTATTGCGGTGGCCCGTTTTGGTCTGGGCCTCCTGGGCAAGAACAAATCAGGCATCACTATTCATGGTGTCATTTAGCTACAGGTGATGAGCGTGGGCCGTTTGTGCAACACCAGATGTATATCGACGCTGTAGATAATGACCAGTATTGTCCACCGATTCAGCCTGCTAAGGTGCAAGCTATCCCCATGCCACCTGAAGTGCGCACCCGGCTGAAGCTAATTACTAATGACTGATAACCCTGACGAGTTTGAAATTGATTACTTGGGAGTTCGGTATCGACCTCTAATTATTATTGGTTGGGACACGTTCAAGAAAGCCCCTTGTATATCAATGGAAACACGCGATTGGGATGATCTTGATTATGAACAGGAGCAAGAAGTTTTTGCTGCAGTCGCTGCTTTGGCTATTGACTTTGCTCCGCTAATGGGCATGGAACGTTTTATAGAAGACAACGATTAGTTGCATGGAATGGGATCTTAGTTGGCAGGAATATGCAGCCTGTAAAGACACGCCAACTGAGGTATTCTTTGATGTTCAACACAAGAAAAGGGCATTCGCTTTATGTAGCAAATGCCCCGTTCAAGACGATTGTTTAAATTATCGTTTTGAAACGTTAAACGCGCCTGATGAAGACGCAGGTATTTGGGGCAATACAACCCCAGCAGAACGTTTCAGAATGCGGAATAGTTAGCCGAGAAGAACATCCCAAGTTTGAGGGCCAACCACGCCATCAATCTTTAGGTCTTCGTCTTTCTGGAACTGGCGAACAGCTTTGTCAGTCATTTTGCCAAACGCACCGTCAATACCTGCACCGGCTTTACGACCCCGAGTCAAACGGTAGCCGTCCTTGTCAAGCTGTGTCTGTAGAAACTCCACAACAGGACCACGGTGGCCCTTGCGAACGACGGTACTCTTGCAAGCTTCAACAAACTTTGCGACTTCAGCTAGAACGTTCTGCGGACTAGGCGATGGCGGTTCCTTGCCTTGGTCGTAAGGAAGCCATTCAAACTTTGAACCTCGGACAGAGCCAGGAGTGTGGTGCCACCATTCACTACGAACAGGTGCATGCATTCCATATTGAGCTGCAATCTTCTTTACTTCGCCAGTCGTAATGCCTTTGCCTGTAATACGAAAGTCTACGGCGTAACCAAACCCGTCGAATGCAGGCTGCGCCATGTGGTAGCTGCCTTGGAAACCATTGCGAAGTTTTCGATCAGGGTTTGCAGCAAGGTTAAAACCTCGCTTGCCAGACTTGTAGCCATCGTAAAGGTACTTCTGTTGTGCGTATGAACGCACGCCAGATACAACAGCAACGCGGTTAGCAATACGAGGGTCTGCAAAGAAAGCTTCAAGTCGTGCAATGAAACGAGGGTGTAGTCCGTTAATCTTTACACGGCTAGAAGTTACGGGGATTTTGCTCATACATCTTCCTCTAGGTTAACAATGCTGGGGTTAGCGCCGCCGATTGGACCCTTGATTGCAGCATAGGACTTGACGATAGAAAGCACGCCAGCAACGAGCGAAGCTTTCATTGAGTCAGCCATGCCAACGTCAAGCATTCCAGCACCGTCAGTGCCGACAAGCGCGATGAGAGTTTGGCAGAACGCAGACACAGCACGTTCAGCCGAATCCTTGAATACAGTTGATGAAAACATAGTTAGATTCTATTCGTTCTTGGATCGAGAGTCTACTATCACTCCAATAATGTGCAGTGCTAAAGAGCTGCCACAGATCCAAAGTCCCCACTTAAGAGTTTGACCAGACATGGTAATGAGGACGAGGCCTACGCCACCTACAGTCCATGCGAGCGCTGAGCTTTCTAGAATAAATCGCTTAATCATTCTTTCTCCTAGTAGTCGGAGCGGAGGGACCTCCTGTGTTCGTGTTGTTCTGAGGGATAGAGAGGGGCGTTGTGGATCTTGTTGCCGCTGCTACTGCTATGCCTGCTGACTGTACGGCAATGATAACACGGCGGTCTTCTACGGGAACAGTGCTGCCGACTGGGACATATGTCTCAGTTGCGCCAGCAAAAATGTTTACTTCTTGTTCAAAAGTTTCTCTAACTTCTTCTGGTGCGTCTTGAATGACAGTTGCTATTTCTTCAATCTGTTCATTCGATAGTTCATCGTAATCTAATTCTTCGATAATTTCAGGTGTGATTTCTTCTAGTTCAGGCAGAAGAGTCGTCGTTGGGAGAATAGTCGTTGTAGGCGGTTGGGTCGTCGTAGGCGGCAGCGTGGTAGTCGTCGTCGGCGGGGCCGTCGTCGTTGTCGTCGTGCTCGTGGTAGTAGTGGTAGTAGAAGTCGATGTTGATGTTGTCGGTGGGAGAGTTGTCGTCGGCGGTAATGTCGTCGTAGTCGTTGTCGTTGGTGGCAACGTAGTGGTCGTGGGTGGCAAAGTGGACGTAGTAGTTGTCGTCGTCGTCGTTGTAGGTGCCTGAGTAGTCGTCGTAGGCGCGAGGGTTGTAGTCGTTGATGTTGTTGTCGTAGTGGTAGATGGCGGTGCCTCGGTAGTCGTAGTTACTGGGAGCGTCGTTGTCGTCGTTGTAGTCGGTGCTGCGGTAGTAGTCGTAGTCGTCGTTGTAGTCGTCGTCGTAGTAGTCGATGTCGTCGTAGTCGTAGTGGTTGTTGGGGGAGGTGGTGTGTGTCCTTCGGTTGACCATGTAACAGTTCCTGATCCTGAAGGAACAACCATTCCAGATTGTTCTTGGTATGTTCTGAATTGTAAGACATAGGTTCCTGCTTCTGGGATGAGGTGAAGCTTGGACCCATAACAGTTGTTTCGGGGGTTGTGATTTCCGTCGTCATCGTCGGCTACGATATTGCCTTCTGAGTCGAATAGGCGTAACCACGGATCAACAGTTGTTTGAAAGTTCAAAGGGCAAGCAACGTTGGAGTCAAATGTGACGTGCAACAACGTTTCGCCGTCTAGAGTTATGGTGTAGTCCAAGTATGGCGTATCTGCGTCAAGCGTTACGCTGTCAAATGCAGATGCAGCAGGTGCAAACCATGCTGAAATGTAAAAGAAAACGAGCAATCCCTTGCTCATTCTACGCCATTGCATTCCTTTAAATTATCACAAGGAAATTATGAGTAAAGCCCGAGACAAAGGCACAAAGGGTGAAAACGAAATCCTTGATTTATTGCAGAGAGCGGGGTTTAGTGATGCACACCGAACCGAGTCGTCTCGTGAAAGCCATGACATTCATTGTGAACCGTTTGTGGTCGAAGTTAAATTTGCAAAACGGTGGCTGTTATTCGACTGGATACCGAAATTGCGACGGGTGGCGCAAGACAGACCGTTCGTGTTGTTCGCTATCCATGGTGACCGCCGAACTCAGACAGGTGCAGAAGTCGGGACCGTCGCTGTTTTAGATGCAAACTTTGCTGCTGAACTTATGCATCACTATGCAACGTATTCAGGACGAGCAGTAGATTCCGCTACCCGAGACTTAACCCAAGCGCCGCAAGCCATACATTGAAACCTGCGATACGTCATTGTTTTGGTAGCACGCACACCGTTTGATACAAGCGGTCCACCGCCGCACTGCGGACACGCGTCCGGCTTGTTCATTGCCAGCGCCATGTTGGGGTGATTGGGAATCCAAGGCAAGAGCTTGTCATACAACTCTTCTGTGAGCCTGACATCCTGAATATTGTATTTCTTCATCAACGCCCAAGCTTTGTCGTCGCCCATCATGCAGTCCCGCCACAGATCAAACCCTGTGTGTGGCGTTTTCTTGCCAATTCCAAGCGCCTCAGAGACGTGAGTGAGTTTGTTGGACGGAAACTTGAACTGAGATCGCATTGTTTTTAGCAAGTCAATGTCAGTATGCGGGGCAGCAGGCGACAAGTCAGCTAGCAAAAACTCTCGCTGAAGATGTTTCACGTCAAACGCTTTGCCGTTGTAATGAATTAAAGCATCGGCTGCAGACAGTAGCTCGTGTGCTGCTGCAACCATTTCATCGTGGCCGTTGTGATGATCGGAGTAGAACATTACCTTCTTGGCTCCGTGCCACTTTGCTGCAAACGAGATTACTGAACCAGTCTTTTCAATCTGATTCAAACCTACGTTCTGATTCCAAAGTCCCCAGATGTAAGCTAAGTTAGGCGAAGTCTCGCAATCAATAACAAGTTTCTTCACAGAAGCCCCCTAGTTATCCACAGTTTAGGGCACAGTAAGAAGCCGTAGGGTCATGGTGCCTTCCCACCAGTCGCCATCAGACGACAACTGTTCCGCAGACATCGACATTTGGTCAACCACTACCGAGTCAGACCGCGATCCTTCTTGATAAGTTACGACTTGTTTTTTAACCATTAGTGCACGTAACGCGTCATATTCACCTTGAGGATCTTGTTGCACAGCAGCACCCATACCCCTAGACGAAGCCACACGTTTCTTCAATACAACTGGCAACACAATTGCATCAACGCGAGTAGGAGCTGGGAATGCAAGCAACTGCCAAGACTCAAGATTAGGACCAGCAGTCGTAGCCGACGAATCACGCTCCAACGTAAACGTCACTGTGTACTTATCTGACAAGCTGTACTCAACAACCTCCGACACACGATCGGTTAACGTCAACACTGCCAAATCGTTGCCAGTGTCAGGCGTAAACGTCACTTTGATTGTGCCAGACACAGGTGCTGCAAGACCGTTGTAAAACAAATCAGCGTCGTTGTACGTCTCGCCTGATTGGTTGTACTCAGTCGCACCAGTTACAGCCAATGTAGGCGCCGCACGCACCTCAACCTGACGCAGTGACTTGTCAAACTGACTGTTCCAACGCACGTCGCCAACCGTTAACGTGCCTGATGCAACCCGGTCACCTGACGCAGCCTCACCTTGCACGCCGTTTGCAACATCGACAAAGTACGTTTTGCCGTTAGCGCGTGCTGTTGAAGTTACGTTGCCAGGTGTTGAACCTGTAGACACCACGTCTTTCGCCCATGCAGGCACCAACGTTTGAGTAAACACCGACAAATCAGCGCGGTACACTTGGCCGCTGCCAGTTCCAAACCACACAAACCGTTCGTCTGTTGCTAAAGAAAACGCTTCGCCACCGTTATCAATAACGGGTCCATAGCTAACGCTTGCGTCTTGATTTGTTGCAGCAACACGCAACCCTTTGCTAGTTGCAATGATAAGCAGACCACCGTATGACTCGATTGCATTAACTGTTTCGCCACGAGGCAAATCAGCGACCTGTTGTGGGCTAGTAATTGCCCCGTCAGTCCCAGCAGCAAGGAAGTACAACGACCCGATGCCGTTGCTGTTAGCCGCTGCGTAGAGACCGACAGGGCCGACGCATACGTCTTGCCAAACGCTGTCATGGGTCAACGTAAACGTAGCTGATCCCAGCACAGGGCCGTCTGCTGCGCGTTCTTCAATCTTGTTGGCGTCTAACACTATTAGTCTGCCGCCTACGACCCGTACTTTGTCGGGGTGAGCTGACCCTAAACCTGACGGTTGCGTAGTTGCTCCAACCGTAGTTTTGGTTAGCGATCGTGCAGAACCGTAAGCAATGAAGACCGACGTGCCGTCAGACGTAAAGTCCGTAATAGTTTGCGGTGACGCCAAAGCCGTAACGGTGCTCCAAGTAGGCGACGCTGTGTTAAAATTAGTTGCAAAATACAAGTTAGTGCCCGAAGCAACGTACATGTACTCGGTGCCGCTACTTGTAAACACCTTCATAATTACGTTGTTGCCAGTGTTGCCCTTGTCTTCAGTAATCGGCAGCAACGACACCTGGCCCTTCGTCCACGGGTCAATGCCCGACGACGCAAAAAACCGGCGACGATCCGAATCATCGTTATCGAAATATTCCTGACCTGCACCGTACGACCAGTCAGTCTGCGACCGAACCCAAAACTGCGTATTCAAGCGCTGCTCGCCTGCCTCGCTTGACGTGTCTCGCTGCTCACGCAAAGTTGGCACAGTCGTGCGACTGTACCCTTCCGTCTCCACCAAATACGACCTGCCGTCAATCGTGACAGGCAACCGCTCCGCAGCGTGCGCCATCGCTACACCCCTCGGTAAATAGAAGTCTGCGTCCTACCACCTGAACGAGTCCACGTTGCTGGATACTGGCTGTAAAGACGAGTCGTTTCAGCATTAATTCGATTCAATCGCAACGCACGCAAATCACGCATTGATGCCGACACTGCCCCAGGCGGCACTTCATCAGCAGACCGCGCAGACCCTTGTTCATCAAGAAACTCGCGTCGGATCGGGCGAGACGACATTAGTCGCAGCGCAGCACCCAACGCAGGCAGATCGTACGCCTCGGGGTGCAAGCCGGTCGTAGACAACGCCGTGGTGCTGTTGGTCAGCGTGCCGAACCCGCACTTGTACAGGACACGCACAGCTTGCCCAGGCCACGCGTCCGAGTGCAAGATTAAACCGTAGCCCGATGCAAACGATGACGTATTTCGGTCGCGACGCAGCACGTACTCAGTAATGGCAGGCTCTGATGCTTCAGTGCCAGGGTCTGAGTAAGTAACTTGGTAGATTGACAAGATGTCGTCGGTAACGCCGGTTAGGTCGTAACCGTCTTGTGCTGCATTAAATGTAACTTCAACGGTCTTGATCTGAAACAAGCCGTGCTGCGGTGACGACAGATCACGCAACTCGTGGTTTAAAGCATCAAGAATCTGATAAGCAGGAAACTTAGGGTTGACCGTTACAAGGTCGCCAATAGAGTGTGCCGCAGCTTCGGACCCCTTGTAACCTCGCAACACCGTTGCCAACCCAGCATCTGACACCGAGAACACATACATAAGTTCAGTGCCAATTTCAATCGTTGCTCCAGCAACCACCCCAGGCACAACCGCAGACGGCAACGCAAAGCTAACTGATGTGCTTGTCGTGTCCAGCGCGCCACCAAGCGTCGCCTGCTCTTCTACATAATCAGTGAGAAGCAAATCACGCGTCTCGTCAATCCAAGTTTGAGCAGTCATTCGATTATATCCTTAATCAAATTTTTATTACGCTTGCGACTATCAGCATTAGAGAATGCCCTACCTGAGTTTACTTCAAATTTTTCTTCTGCTCTAGACTCAAGTATCGCAGAACCATTAATTGATGGCGGCTGTACGCCATTTTTACGCAAGCGTTTATACGCATCCATATCAGCCACTTTGTTTTTTTCAGCCTGTTTAGTTGCTTCTAAATCAATAACGTTGTTGCGTGACGGAACTGCTGACGGTGATACATATGGCATTCCTAACATGCGATTCATTATTGCCCCACATTCTAAGCAATACACATCAGGTTCATCTTTAAACCCATGCACAAACTCTTCAACTGCACCGCACACTTTGCAGCGGTAGTCGTATCTCGGCATCAGCGAACCTCCACAGCAAATCCAGCGCCAATCAGCGCATTTACCTCTTCTGATGTTAGATCGGTTGGCGATTCGTGCCCGCCTAACAATGTTCGACTAATTGTTGCAGGGTCACCCGGTTGACGAGTTGTAACAACACCGCTAGTCAGAATAAACACGTTGCGGCCACGTTCTCCTGGCGTGCGGAATCGTGCCAAACGACGGGCAGGGTCGTTGGTATGGTACGGCACCACGTCAATCTGCGGCAGAATGTTCTCAGTCGTTGGTACAAACCGCGTCAACAGGTTCAGCAACGGGATCGTGCTTGACCCGTTAATTTGTGACGGCGCAACCAACACCCCTGTACCTTCAGTAACCGTCGAGTCAGGGATCGTTACAGTTGCAGCAACAGCCGCAGGCGCAACTGTAACACCCGTGCCTTCAGTAATGGTCGGATCTGGAATGAGTCCAGATGTGGATACAGTCGCAACGCTGACAGTTACACCAGTTTGGACAGTAACTGCTGGGGTTGTGGCAGCAGTTGCGATAGTGCTGACAGAAACTGTTTGGTCTACAGCAATCGAAACGGCAGGCAGGGTTGCAGTAGCAGCAATAGTTGCGGCTGCAACGGTGACGTTAGTGCCGCCGTCGTACCTAAGGGTGTCTTGGCGGTAGTCGTTGGATGACCGGTATGCGGTCATGGGACTATGCCGCCCCTAGTACGGCATACCTGTTGAACAGCCAAGCGCTGATGTAGATGCCGACTACACAGTATGCGAGCACATAGGTCATGCCTCGGTTGTCGAGCAAGGCTTTGTCGGTGCAGTTAATGAGGTGAAAGAAGCCAGCGGCTGCGCCGAGAAGAATGATGTGGTTAGGCATTTTCTAGCTCAACTACTCGTTGACGCAGGTCTTTGACGGCTAGCACCAGCAGCGACAGGTAAGCCGTCTTGTTGATGCCGCTCAGGAAGTGCTGATAGGTGCCGTCTCGAATGTCGGCACCGTGCGCTGCGAGGAACGGGCTGATCGCATCCATGTCCTCGGCGAGTGGGCCGATCTCGGGGTAGCCCGGTGAGTTGAGGCGGTTCCACAACTTCGGCACTACTTGGTCGATCATGTCGGCGGTGAGGTGCGTGCCGAGGTCGGCGGTGATGTTTTCCTTCTCGGCGGTCAGCGAGCTGTTGCGTCGCAGGAGGTAGGTGCCGAACCCGGTGTGTGCCCACTCGGCATCGTTGCCCGTACCAGTATCTGGTACGCCGAAGTAGTTAGAACCCGAGGGAACGAACACACCGTTGTTCAGGATCTGGAAGTTGAGCACCCCGCCCGCCGTGAAAGCGACTTGATCGGCACCGGAGCGATACATGCCTGTGTTGGTGTCGTTGTAAAAGTGGTAGACGGGTGCGCTTGCCGATCCTGTCCCAGTGCCGATCTGAGCGCTGCCTACTGCAGCGCTGCTGCCCATCAACAGGCCTTGCGACCAGAACCTGCCTCGCAACGTGCCACCAGTAGCAAACCCGATTTGGTCTGTCGTAACACGGTAGATGCCTGTGTTGGTGTCGCCTTGGAAACTGTAAGCAGGAGCAGAACTCGATCCGCTGCCTGCTTGAAAGCCGCCATCAGCACGCAACAACCGAGGCGTGTAAATGTTTTTTGCGACTTCTTGGTTCAACCGAAGCCAAGTACTATCTTCGGCTCCAATCGTGCCAACAAGCGTTGACCCGTTGTAAATGTTGATGTGATCGGCAGTACCCGTGTCTTGGCGGTACAGGTTCATTTTGTAGTTGGTGCTGGAAGTACCAACTTGCATGTTGCCCGCAACATGTAGCGTTGCAGCAGGCGACGAAGTGCCAATACCGACCTCGCCATTAGCCCCAAAGTAAGCAACAACCGTGTCGTAATCGTTTGTGGTCTGGTCGCCACCGCCAGAAATAACGCTAAACGAATCGTCGGCGTCGTTGTCTCGGATACCTATGACAAAGTGACCAGAAGTGTTGCCTTCAAGAATGCCGCCAAACGCAGAACCAGGAAGCAGGTTGTCGATAGCGCCCGATCCCCAGTTGCGGATAACTTGACTGCCATTGTTGAACTGGACTGACGTAGAGAATCGTGCTGTTCCGACTACATCCAGGGGATGTGCAGGCGACGTGGTGCCAATGCCAACGTCGCCGTCTGAAGCAATGGTAACTCGCTGAGTGCCGCCCGTAGTAAATGCCAACTCGTCAGCAGCCGAGCGGAACATGCCCGTATTGCTGTCGCTCGTAAACGAGTACGACGGGACGCTTGCCGATCCGTCAACAGTTCGGATACCAGTGCTTGAAAGCCAGCCGCCTGGAGTGCCGTTACCTACAAAACGAATAACTCCGTCGTTACCAGCAACGTAGAAACCCGTGTTTGAGTCGTTTGTAAATGAAAGAGATGGTGCCGAGTTTGATCCGTTTGGTGCAAGCAATGCACCAGTGAGAGTTACGTCGCCACTTGAACCAACGGTGACTCGTTTAGTGCCGCCAGTAGCAAGAGCCAATATGTTGGCTCCCTCACGGAACATGCCTGTGTCTGTATCTGAAGTAAACGACAATCCAGGATTAGCCGCCGTACCATCGGTAGTAATAACAGCGCCAGCAAACTGCGCTGTACCGCCAGAGTAAATTACAACTTGGTTCGTGTTGCCTGCCCGAAGGCTAAGGTCGTTACCAGTAGCACGGATGCCGACGTGTGCGTTGCCAGATGTAGTGTCGTCTTTCAATCCAAGAATTACTTCAGTGTCTGTTGACTCAAAAACAGCCGCTGTATTAGTGGCTCCTGAGTTAACGTGCAGCCGTTGACCAGGGCTGGTGGTCCCGATTCCTACGTCGCCGTGAGCTTTGACTCGCACAGCGTTGTTGTTGCCTGCCCGC
>VTLG01010667.1_pt1 | contig 15721 bp, 18 predicted proteins | sample 4694571 | NCBI WGS metagenome assembly VTLG01 (sample SAMN12604809, study PRJNA352737) | marine metagenome | biome: ENVO:00000447; feature: ENVO:00000209|ENVO:00000569|ENVO:01000036; material: ENVO:00002151; isolation source: viral sequences binned using virsorter ...
TTTTCATAAATTCATCCGTTCCGAAAGTATCCAGTGAACTGTCAAACACCTCGTCCATGATTAGTAGATTTGTGTTAGTTGAGTTTTTAAATCGTGCTACCTCCCTCCATGTAAAAAGTAGTGCTAAGTCGATCCGCATTTTCTCACCTTCAGAAAATGAAGCGTATGAAAAGTCCTCATGGATAGGAGACTTTACGCTCTCGTTAAATTCCTCGTCAAGGGTGAAATTGATGTAAAAGTCCATCATCTGTAGATACCTATTGATCTGCTGATTAATAAGTGGCAGATACTTTTTGATGATCTTTGTTTTTACACCACCATCCTTAAGAAGGGAATACACGAAGTCATAATCACGTTCTTTAGTTTTTTGTTCTGTTATTTTATTGTAAGAAGACTCTAGATCTTGCTTAAAAGTTTCTAATTTCTCATGTTCAGAATTTTTGTTCTGTAAGTTACTGGTAATAGTTTGAATTTCGTTTCCCAGATTCTTGGATTGTTTATGAATCCCAGATATTCTAATATTATTGTTAGAAATTTCATGTGTGAGTCTAGTTACCTCCTTTGATAGTTCATTAAACTGACGCTCTCTGTTCTCTTCCGTTTTTATGGTTTCCAGTAGATCATCAAGACCATTGGATAACTCATCTAGTTTAGTTTGAGCATCAACAATTCTATTTAATCTAAACTCTTCTTCTATGTCCTGAGTACATGTTGGGCAAACCGTATTTTCTTTAAAGAACTTGAGGTCAGTGGTTGCGGTTGATACTTTATTAGATACCCGACCTTTCAAAGTACCTAGCTTCTTGAGGTTCGTTGTTGCATTTGATACATCAGTCATTTTGTTAGAAATTGTTAACAATTCTTTATTTTTAACCTCATTGCTTTCTAATAACTCCTCATTCTCAACGACCAATTCCTTAAGAGTATTCTTCTTTTTCTTAATTCTTTCTTGTCCCTGTTCCTCAAGTTCCTTGATAAAGTTTTTCTGCATAGAGATTTTATCAGAAAGATTTTCTTTCTTAAGATCAAGGACTTTAACATTTTCTCTAATACCTCTAAGTTTAGTTTTAACTACTTCATTCATTGAAGAAAAGATTTTAATGTCAAGGATATCTTCAATGACTTCTCTACGTCCTGGTGCAGATAACTGCATAAAGGGAACGAAAGAACTACTACCTAGAATAACTATCTGAGTAAAAGACTTAAAGTTAAGTTTTAAAATATTTTGTTCTAGATACTTTTGTTGATCTACTGCGTTTGCAAGTTGATCTAAACATTTACCGTTCTGGTGTATCTCAAAGACAGAAGGTTTCATTCCCCTTCTGACAAGATACTGTCTACTTCCAATAGAAAACTCAACCTCAACCATACAATCTTTTTCATTAATTGTATTAACTAATTGAGATTTGTAGATCTTTCTGAATGGTTTATTAAAAAGACCGAAACAAAGTGCATCCAAAACAGTGGATTTACCTGCACCATTTGTGCCAATAATTAAGGTAGTATCACTTTTTTGAAAATTTATTTCAGTAAATTGATTTCCAGTAGAGAGAAAGTTTTTCCATTTAATTGTCTGAAACGAGATCATAATGAGAAGGAAGGATCACAATGTCATTGGGAGATATAATAGTGTACTTGTAACCATGATGCTCACAAGCTTTTATAGCGGGTTCTTTTTCTATTTCAACTGGTTCTACTTCGGTATCTGCAAAGTCATTTAACATTATAGCATATCTTTCTGCGTCGTCAACCTCTTCAAAAAGAAATAAAATTTTCTTTCCTAATTTGTCGAAGACACAATAAGCGCCATCGTTGACGTTTTCTTCTTGGTTGACGAGAAGGAACATTTACGCTATTTCGCATGCTTCATTATATATCTCATTAATAAGTTTCTTCAGGTTAGACTTATCAAAATCACCTTCAGACTCTTCAATATACTTACTAAGAATGGAAATAGTATTTTCAGATTCTTCAATCTGGATGTTTTCAGCATCTATCATCTCAAAGTTTTCAACAACCTTAAGATCATAAACATTCACTGAGAGCAGTTTGTCAATAAACTTTTCAAAATCCTTTTCACTACTCTTCTTTCTAACAATAACTTTAACAATTTTATTTTTATAGTTACTAAAGTTAAAAGTTTGTCTAGGGGTATCCTCATAATAGATGTGCTTATACATCGAAAAGGGATTATTGATAGCAGTGGTTTCTAGGGTATCCAGATCAAGAATATGAAAACCACGATTATCATTTACATCATTCCAATAAATCTCATAAGGGTTACCTAGGTAGTAGACAGTTCCATTATTTGATCTTGTATGAAAATGTCCAGAGAATACCTTATCAAACTTGTTAAGAATATCAACGTCCATACTACCATGCTCCATAACAACATGATGATTAACCTTAAATCCTTTAAGTTCAAGGTGTCCCATTGCAAGTTTAGATGATGACTTTTTGATACATTCAAAACTTTCTTTTTCGTTTTCTTTGTTAACCCAAGGTAAAAATAAAATATCACGACCACCAATACTTACTTCTTGGGGATCTGGATAAATTTTTACATTGTCATACTCTCTTAAAAATAATCCAACACTTGTTAAATCATTTGTATTTTTATAATAAGCGGTATGGTTACCAACGATCGTATGTACTTCAATTCCCATCTTAGCAAGACGATCATAATAGTTTTTCTTTGCCCAATCAAGTGCCCAGAAATCAATGCCACGGCGATTGTCAAATGTATCACCCATGTCAATGATTGTTGTAATCTTACGTTTCTCTAGTTCTGGAAAGAAAACCTCATTATAAAAATCTAAAAAATAATTATGAAAAGTTTGAGAATTCTTACGAGCACCAAAGTGTTGATCAGTAATTACTGCTACATTCATTTTAAATAATCCTCAAGACTGTTTTGACTTCCCCAAAATGATTCTACACTTTGTAAATCAGGATCAGCAAGTTTCCAAGGATCAAAAATCCTTGCAGTTGGGGTGTCTAAACCATGAGACAATTGTACCAAATCAAGTATCTCAAAGCAACCCAATGTAACTCTTTCTACATCTTTAGGATCTTCTTTGTAGATATCCCAAATATCACTCTCAGAACACTTCTCCTTTTCTAAAAACTTCTTTGCTCTCTCTGAAACATCATTCCAAAATGGACTATCAAAAGAAGATCCCATTTGATAATGGTATGCCAAACCTTCTAACCATTCTTTTTCACTACTAATAATAGCAGTATTCACTTCTTGTTTAGATGCATCATCATTTACATAGTCAACTAAAACTTTAGAAATTTGATGTGTATGAAGACCAGAAAGACTTTGTAGAGGTTCCATGAATCCTGCAGCATTTCCATTTCTAGAATAAACACCATTATCATCAATTAAAAAAGATGCAAACTGAGGTTTCCAAGTAACATATCTTGCTGTAGATACATCTTCATCTGGAAGCATTTTTTGTAATCCTTCTCTTGCTTCTTCTTCTGTAGTAAATTTACTGCTAAAAGTATATCCCCAAGTTTGACGATCTTTTAAAGGAATACCAAACATCCAACCATTCTCATGAGCAAAGTGAACAGTATGATTCCAATTGCCAGGAGACATTTTCCTGTAGATGACTGCTGAATCGACAGTAGGTAATTCAGATTCTATATACTCATCTTTGTATAATAAAGGTTCATTACCACTACAATCAACAACAAAATTATAATTACGTCCGTTTACAATACATCCATCAGGTGAAGATTCAATACTTTTTACTTTTTCAGCAACAACTTTAATATTAGTTCCTTCAATTTTTTCTATATGTTTTAATGTAAAAGTACTTAAGGCACTTGTATCCATATGAATACCATATTGACCTACCCCAAAGTCATGTTCAAATCTTTTATTTTTCTTTCCCCAATTAAAAAACCTGACTCCATACTTAAGACTACCTTTTAATTCATTAAAAAGCATATCAGTACTAAATTTAGATCTTCTTAGAACCTGAGGAATGTGAGGTGTAGTTGCTTCTCCAATTCCAAAGATGGGAGTTTCTGGATCATAAATCCAATCAAGTTCAAAATATTCAAAATTCAATTCCTGAGAGAACTGAAGAGTTTGGAGACAACCTGCTGTCCCTGTTCCAATTACAGCAATTTTAATCTTCTTAAATTCAGTATTCATTTTTTCAATCTATACTGTACATTATCTTTAATTGAATTATAATCACTTTTACTATTGCTCAAAACATTATCATCAACATTGAAAACTTGATCATAACCAGTCTTTTCTAGAATCTTATTCTTAATATCCATCTGCTTTTTCTCTTTTTGAATCCGTCTTAGGAAAGCATAATGAATGATCTGAGTAAAGTAAGCAAATGGGTTTGTTGATTTATTTGGATCAAAGTTATTAATATACTGAACACAGTTTTCAATTCCATCAGATATCATATCTTCACGGAACATGTAGTTAACAAAGTTTGGTTTATATGATAGGTGTGTTGCTATCTTCAAAAAACACTCACCAAGATAATTCGTGATACGAGGTTTTGGTTTCTCGTTCTCTTGTGCTTCTTTTACTTTGTTTTTATAAACAATTAGAGCATGTAAAAGTTCTTTATTGTTTACATAATGTTCAGATCTAGCTTTGGGCATTATTTGCTTTTATCATGGTTTTATTATAACACTTTAATCAAAGCTTGACAAGTGTGCTTAATGTATGTACAATAACCTTGTGGAGGTTCAAAGGGATATATTAAGTATCTAATTTAAGTCTTAAACATTTCTCTAGAATCTTTCTAGCATCATCTACTGTGCCAAGAGAACCCATTGTCCTATTGAGTTTAACTCCTTTAGTCCCATTGTTAGGAGGAGTGTTGATATCTTGAAAACCCGCCTTGACGTATTCTTTGTAGCACTGTATATAATAATTAGTTTCAGGTAATTCAGTCATAGTAATAACATTACTTAGTCTTATAAACAGTGTTTCTTCAAATGTAACCTTTACCCAAGGTTCAAATTTCAAAACATTATGGTTTGATCTTGGTGTAATCTCAACCGTGACGGGAGAACCCAAAGCAATAATAGGGTCTTCCTCACTATCATCAGTAAAGATCTCAGAGATAATTTCTTCACCAGTCGTTAGTTTTATAAGTGCGTAATAAGTGTCATCCATTAATTTTTTAAAGTAACGTTTACTATATCATAGTTAAAATTCTCTTCTGAGTAGATCTTAACTCTTTCAATCATGTGATTGAGTGTATAATTTTTTCTTGATTTGTAACTGATGTCGTCTGCCAGGTCATAAAGTGTTGCCTTGGTTTTGTTATCTCCCTTTCTTAGCACCCTTCCGATTGATTGAAGGTTTCTGATTCTAGACTTACTAGGAGAAGCAAACACTATATTGTGTAGGTTTTTTATATTGATACCAGTTGAAAATGTACCATAAGAAGCAACTATTATAGCATTGTTTTCTTTCTCAGCAATTGCTCTTACTTCCTCACGATCTTCTACATTTACACCACCGTAGATGAAGAAGACTTTTTTATTACGTGTACTAGTATTTATTAATTGATAAAGTGGCATACCATGATCTTCCACTCTATTGAAAAGAACTAGAGTATTACCCTTTAAATCTAATGTTAGGTTTTTAATAAAGTTATTTCTTTGCTCATGTTTTATAATATACTGTGTCTCTTCTTCAAAGTTCTCAAATCTTCTAGGAGGATGTTTCAGTAGAACAATTTTAATATCTAAGTTGGCAAGATAACCTTTTTCCATCAATTCGTCAGTACGAATAATTTTATAAGAAGGTCCGAAAAGACCTTCTAACACCCACTTATGAGTCTGTGTGCCATCAAGAGTTCCTGTAAAACCATAACGATACTTGGCATTTCCAAGTTTTGTCATTATAGATATTAGTGATTTACTTTTAAACTGGTGTGCTTCATCACCTATCACCACAGAAAACCTTTCAAAATACTTACGAGGTAACTTGTAAATTGACTGCCAAGTGGTTATAATAACCTGAGAGTCTGTTTCTCTTTCTTTTCCTGCATATATCTTGTGACAATATGAACCAACATCCCATCCATAGTCCGCAAAGTCTTTATACATTTGTTCTACAAGGGAAGTCGTTGGAACAACAATCAGAGTATTTTGCTTTTTTTCAACGTAATATCGCACAATCCCGTATATCATCAGCGACTTTCCTGAAGCAGTTGGAGCTATCAATAGTTTACGATTATGTTTTAAGGCATCATATATGCCATCAATCTGATAGTCTCTAGGTTTATACTTTGATATTGATGTTACGTAATCCTTGACACCCTCATATGAGATATTCTCATTGACTTCAAAGGGAGTACCATAGTATTTGTTATTTAAAAATTCATATTCGTATTCATAATTCTTACAGAAACTTACCAGTTTATCAAGCAACCCAACGTAAATTTGATTTTTTCTAGAATCAAACAATCTAATCTTTCCGTCCCAGTACTTACTTCTATACTGAGGCATGAACTTTGCGCCAGGAACCTCAAAAGTAAAATGATCTGACAGTTCATGACAGACGTGTGGTTCGGCAAGTATCTCTAAAAATACTTCGTTCTTCTTTTTAATAACCAAGTTTGACATAATCCACATGCCACCTATGGTTATTTAGAGGGGTCTTAGATGCCTAATATCTTACGTTGTCTCTCAAAATAATCATGAAGAATCCATGAACTACTATTCATTTTTTCTTCTCCACCAATACCAAATTCAAATTGTACTCGTGGATTTCCACCATACTTATCAGTTTCTGGTGTATTAAATTTACCTCTATCACCACCATTACAAAAAATAACGGTATCAGCAATATCTAAACATTTTTCAATTGCACCACAGGCACTGTCATCTTCATCATCCCAAGATACAACAGCATCAACCATACTTAAATTCCTGACAATCTCTGCTCTCTCAGTCCAACATTGAAAATACTGTCCTTTCTTTCTTTTCAACCAAGGATCTCCATTCAAACCAACCACTAGATAGTTTGAAAGATCCTTTGCTCTCTCAAAATATCTTATATGTCCACTGTGGATAGGATCAAACCCACCCGTAACCAAACTCAATTTTTCAAAAAACATTAGATAAAATCCATTTTTCAAGATCTACTTGTGGTTTCCAACCAAAGGTTTTTCTTACCTTATCAGTATTTGCTTGGGTAACTCTACACTCACCAGGTCGACCTGGAAGAGTAACCTGATTATCAGAAATCATATTAGCAATCTGATTGATTGAATAGTTTACACCACAACCAATATTATATATCTGACCATAAGCATCCTCATCAGGATTTGATATTGCTGCCATTATATTTGCATTACAAACATCACTGACATGTACGAAGTCCCTACGTTGTTCTCCATCACCACAAATAGTAAGTGGTTCACCTGCTGCAAGTTGTCTTAAAAATATACCAACCACTGGTACATATTGTCCTCTTAATGGTTGTCTCTCACCATATACATTAAAGTATCTGAAGATGACAGTAGGAAGATCAAAGAGTTCAGTATACATCTTACATAAATTTTCTCCTGCAACTTTAGAGACTGAGTATGGATTCAAACAGTCATTAGGTTGTGTTTCTACATTAGGTGATTCATTGGCAAGACCATATGCAGAAGACGTAGAAGAATACATTACTTTTTTAACACCTGCTTCACGAGCACACTGAAGAACAGTTGCTGTACCTAGGGCATTGATTCTAACTGCATTAAGTGGATTTTCAACAGCGGGTTGGATACGTGCTTCTGCTGCAATGTGAAACACATAATCTACATCATGATAAAAAATTCTAGTGCGTTGATAACTACAAATATCTTGTTTTACATAATATGCCTTGTCATTATAGTAAAACTGATCATGGGCATCAGAATATTCATTATCAATAACAATAACTTTATGTCCAAGTTCAAGTAGTTTATCTACTAAATTAGATCCTATAAATCCTGCACCACCTGTAACTAAACTTGTTGTCATCAAAATCCTCCTTGGAATTTATGCCACTCAATAGCATTATTAATATGATAACTTCTATTGTGGATACATTTGATAATATCCTCAAGGTATTTAATAATCATTTCATAGACAGATAGTTTCTGTTGTGCAAGAGCAACTTTATCATCTGCTCTCATATATCTGTCCATTGCTTCTTTATCTCTAACTTTATATGGGAAAGGTTCTTTCTCATAGACTTCTGGTTCTGCCTTTCCTGAATAATAAAGGTTACGTTCTAAGTAGATATTATCATAACTAGTCTTTGCCTGAATTTTTAGTTGCACAAATTGATTGTGAAGTTGATGATACTTCGCATGTAGAGAAGGAATATTTTGAGATTCTGTATGTAAATTATCTGGATCGATACGGGAGTCTTTTTCCCACATCTTTTCAATGTCACTTAGATTCATAAAGGAGTTCTACCGTCTGCTGCGAATATATTGTAAATAGTATACTTGAAAGATGCTGTTGCTGTAAAGTAGTTTGTTTCAGTTTCATCAGCTAAGAACTCAAGAGGAGTTAGTGATACTGGGAATAGTTCCCTAAATTTAACCTGTGTCTGAGTTTGGAAACTACTATTAAGAATAAGTAAAGTTCCTTCACTAAATTGATTTTTCATATCACCAGCAATCTGATCAGTAAATTGTTGTACTGATTCTGGATATGTTAATCCAACTAACCAATTATGAATACTCATATAATTTTCCATATTCTCATCCACAATGAATGTTAATTGGAAATCATCGTATACTAATTTATCACCAGGTACATTAACATCCTTGAGGTAGGATGGTTGGATAGCAGTACCCGCAGTGATACTTGGAATTTGTGCTCTATTTGCTAGGAAAGAAACTTTAGGGTATTTTGTCAGTGCAAACTTAAACCCTACTGGGGACAAATAATTCCTATTCTGTATTTCTTTCGCGTAAAAACGATTCGTAGACATTTTGCCTTTTATTTGTATTTAGATAAAAAAAGGGGTGCCGTCGCACCCCAATTATAACATCTAGATGAATTATTGTCTACTGACTTAGAATGTGAACTTCACACCTGCTTTTGCAGACCAGTCAATATCGTCTTCTGCAGTTACTCCAGAGATTTCACCGTAGAACTTATCATAAGAACCACCAAGGTATCCTATTAGTTCAACGTCTCCGAACTCATCAGTTGTTTCTGTATGAGTCACTGTAGGACCACCAGATACATACCAACCGATTCCGTTTGCTGTTTCTCCCTCATATCCAACTACTGCTTCTAGTCCGCCAGATGTATATGCACCATCAGGATAAGAACCTGTTGCTTCTAAATTCACATATGGACCAGCAAAAGCTGCACCAGCGAATAGGAATGGAGATGCTGCTACTGCAGCGATTGTTGATTTGATCATTTGTTTTTTTATTGTCTCGCAGATACTAAAAAACCTGCGGATGGTACCACTCCCGACAAGGGTGGTGTTCTACGCAGGGGCACGATCTTTCGATCCCGTTGTAATGTTATTTAGTATACCACTATACTGTAATTGTGTCAAGTTCCACATATTTTCTAAGTTCGGTTCGGGTATCCTCCCAATTTTTAACACAGTGTGGATAACCGCCCCATTCCCTTAATGCTTCTGCTAAAGGATAATCATTCTGTCCTTGCTTCATCATATCACCAAAGAAATGTATTTCATCAAAAGGACTAAAAAATTTTAATATCTGGCTCTTATCATTATCTGATATATCTAATCCTGTTTGTCCACCTATCTGAATATTTAAATGAGGGAACTGATTTATAATTCTATCTGCAATTAAAACTCTTTCATCACGTTCTTTATCCCATTTTACATAATCCTTTCTATGTTCCATACTATTCTCACCCCTTCCAATAATACTAAAGTTTATTCCACCAGGTCTATGTTCGATATGATTACCTGTTTTATATGGAAACGCACTGTAATCTAATTCATCACTAAGAAAATTAACTAAATCTCTTGGTGGTTGCCATGATGATCTGTAAACATTCTTATTTCTAACGTATATGTCTGCTCCAGAACATTGAAAAACTCTCCTACATCTATTGTAAATATCCAATCCTACCTGATCAATAGTTTTTTTACGATCACTTCCTGTAACCAAGTAAGTATCATAAGTACAACAAAATTTAAGAAACTCCGCAGAGAATCCCATATCTATAGGTTTTCTACTTTCTGTTAAAGTTCCGTCTACATCAAAAATAAATTTCTTCATAGCATTAAAAAAGGGTGGTCATACCACCCTACGAAAACAAACCATAATAAAAAAGAGGGAGGTTGGATTCCTGTATACCAACAAATAACGGGCATTACTACAGTAGTAAAAACGTTATTGCCTGAGACCCGATTGGTTGATCGGTTCTCCTTTCGGAGCAGCACCACCTGTGTCTCATCACCTTAACCAGCAGTTGCCAGTAAGTTTATTCAGTCACTCCCATGTTGCGTCCAACTCTTTTATAATAGCAGGGTCTTCGCATTGTGTCAACCCCCTATCGTGATATCTTATGTGGAATGTCTCGATCATGACGAGAGACCCTACTATGATTAGGTTACAGATCGTCAGAGGATGGGTAAGATATTTCATTACGTAAAAAAAGGAGGTCTCTTGACCCCCTGTATTTATTGTAGAATTTCTCTACATATTCGTTTGCATTCGTTTTGTCTTGAATCGCATTCAACTAGACATTCATAGTAATCGTCGATCTTCTCGTCGCTTGATCTACTATAGTGTTGCCACGAGTCTAGTTCACTACGTGGTATTAGATTATGCATTTTACTCCATTAATTAAGAAACATAATACAGGAGGTTTAGTGCATTTTCTTTCCTCCAACCCTATTATTATTTACCAAAAAATTTATACTTAGTGGGGTATTTCTTAACAAAAAGAAATGCCTACTCCCCCTTTCTAGGATTTTTTAGAAACCAACCTGTCGATGGACCTTCCATTACGAAATCTATGTAAACCGTTTTGGCATAATGTATACCACGATAACACAGCATGGCAAAGACCTCATCTCTGTCGTGCTTCTCTTCATTCCATTCTGGCATTATTCCTTTGCCTAATAAGTGTAACATTAGTCTTTACCTCCTGTAACATTATTTAGGTTTCCAAACATTGACAAAAAAAGAGACCCCCTAAGGAGTCTCTTGGAAAAATATAAGCATCTCGCTTACATTAGGTTGTCAACACGTACACGTCTATAGTATCTGTTAACACCAGCGAAGATACGACCTGCACCAGCATTGTCGCCTTCAGCAAATGGGTTAGAAACCATACCGTAACGAGTCTTAAACCCGATTTTTGGTTGGAATGTGTTTTCTCCAACTGCTCTTACCATCTGTAATGGAACGTAAGGACAGTAGAATAATCCAGCATCATAAGGTGAAGTACCTTTGTAACCAACAACGTAGTACTGAGCGCCAGAAGCGTTCTGACCACCTGAGAATGGGTCGATGAATACTCTGTACTTACCATTGATTGTACCAGCAAATGTATTACCAGTGTCATCAACGTTAAGGTTAGCATTAAGTGCAGGGGTGTAATCTAGAACACCAGCCATTGTTAATGCAGAAGCAACATCAGAAGAACATAAGATTATGTTACCCTTTCCTCTACGAGTTCTTTGTGCGATCGCGTTAGCGTCTCTCTCGATTTGGAAAAGTAAACCTTTGAACTTCTCAACTGACCATCTACCATTGGAGTCAACGTCTAAGTCAAACGCACCTGCGGTTGCAACGTTGTTCTGAGCACCTGCCTCAGCAGACTTATAGATGGTTCTGATGACTTCGCGGTTGATTTCAGCAAGTATCTCTGTTGAGAGAATGTTTGCTAATTCAGCCTCAGCATCTAAACCATGAATAGCGCGGAGATCCTGTGCTAGTTCCAAACTGTACTCTGCCTTTAACGCTCTTGAACGTGCCTGAACAGCAACTTTCTCGATGCTGAATGACATTTCGCGGAAAGCGTTACCTGCATCACCAAGTGCTTCTGCCTCAGCAGTGCTCATTGCTTGACCTACGTTGTAGCTCTTGCCATCAGCATTAAGAGTAAGAAGACCAGGATTAGCACCTTGTTGCTCGGTAGTACCGAAACCAACAGCAGGGGCACCATCAGTTGCACCTGTGTAGTCTGCACCAAGTGTTTGTGAAGCAGCAGTTGATAAACCAGAGAAAGTTGTATCTGGCTCGTTGAATAATGCTTCGTTACCAAGTGAACCGTCGTCATTGACGAACTTAGATCTCATTGCGAAGATAAGTCCTGTAGGACCGTTCATTGGTTGAACACCAGCAAGGTCATAAGCAACCAAGTTTGGCATTGATCTTCTGATCAATGAAATTAAAACTGGGTCGAAACCTGCGGTGGGTGAACCAGTAGAAGTGAGTGCACCACCTTTAAAGTCTGCACCACCTGAAAGAGCACCGCCAAAACCAGAAGTAGGTGCTTCTTGAAGTAAACCTGCTTCTTCTTTAAGTGCTTTCTCTTGGTTCTCTAGAATAGCAGCAGTAACTGCTCTTCTATGTGGGTCTGAGATTTTCTCAACGCCTTCAGCGTCGAGTAGAGGAGCCCACTTCTCCTCCAGATAATTTGCATTGCCTAACATTTTAGTAGAGTTTTGCGTGAGATGTTTGAGTTTTTAATGATATTAAAATCACTTTCCAGAATACTTACCAAGTGCTCTGATGTAAGCAGACATTGTTTCGGAATTCCCTTTATCCAACTGGGGTTCCTCTGCCTGATCACTAATTTGAGTAGTTGTACCGTTAGAGAAATAAGATTCTTTAATAGTAGTTAACTTCTCAGTAAATTGTTTTTCACTCTCAAACTCAACACCTTCTGCAAGAGAGGCGAGTTTATCTTTTTGAGATTCAGCTAAACCACGGGATAGTTCAGTCACGATCTCAGCCTTAGTAGACTCAGATAGTTTTGAATGAAGTGTGACGTTAGCTTCAATCTGCTCGTTGAGTTTTGTTTCCATTTCATCTAACTTGACGCTCATAGCCTCAAGTACATCGTATTTATCTTCAGGGATGGATACATAATGATCTTCAAATAGACCTTTCATTCCAGTTAGGAATGATTCAGTCATTTCTGTTTTGAGTCCGTTTTCAACTGCAAGTTGATTAGACTTGAACCATTCATCGGCAACGTACTCAAGGTAGCTGTCGATTCTTTCTGTTAGTTCTGTTTTGAACTCAGTGACTTCTTCAGCAGCTGCTTCTGCATACTGCTTTTCGATAGACTCTGCAAGTTCGTTAACTTTTGCTCTAACAGCAGCTTCAAAAATTGTTGCTGCCTTTCCTTTGAATTCCTCGGAGAGTTCTTCACCATTAAACATTGCATTAATGTCGTCAGTGACATCGATATTAATATCTCCTGTAGAGTCGATTTTTTCTTCCTCGACTACATCACCTTCAACTTCGGTTTCTTCAACCTTAGTTTTTGCCTTACCACTACCAGTGCTATAACTATCAGCACCACCTTTACCAGGTGCATAATCTGGAGCTTTTGGCATTGGATCTGCCTTTGCACCTGGTTTTCCAGGTGGTTTTGCTACAACTGCAGATGGTGTCTTCAGCTTTGCTGAATCGTCATCTGGTTTGTAGTTATCGGGGGATGGACCGCCAAGATCTTCTATTTGACCATGACCTGGTACATAATCGGGGGTCTTCTGCATTGGATCTGCAGTTGTTGCCCCTTTGGTTACTACATTTTCTGCCATTTCTTTTAATTGGTTACCAACGGACATTGTTTACTCTCAGAGGAAAACAAAATTGTTACAAAATTGTTTTAATCTATACTTATTTATAGAGTTTATAGATTTAAGAGGAAATTATTGAACATTGAGAGTTTTTGTTCTTCTAATTCTCGTTGGGTTACTGCATTCTCGATAGCAATTCTTGCTTGTTCAGCAGCTGCTTCGCGAATAGAACCACCTTCCCAAACCCATTCTTTTCCTTCCATTACTCCATTAACAAAAGCATCAGGAGCAGAAGGATCTGCTACTATATCAGCAGCAGTTGCAAGGATGAAGTCATCACCGACTATACTGCAACTTTCTTGTTTGACTAAAGAACCAATACCACGAGATGAAACACCTAGTTTTACTCCTTCATCTAAAAGAGAAGATGCAATCTTTCCCATAGGAGTATCAAGGATTCTTGCCTTTCCAACATAGTTTGTACCCTCTTTTACAAGAGAGGTAATCTTATGGGAAACACGATCAAGGTTTACAACAGGACCATCAGGATGTCCTAATTCTCCAAGTGCACGACCTTTTGATACAAACCCTTCGTTATAACGTGATACTTCTTTATCAAGAACACTCATTGGATACATACGTCCATTGCGATTCTTGATTTCACCCTGTAGGAAAACTCCTTCGATATGCAGTTTCTTTTTGCCATCAACTTCTTCAGTTACGACTTCTACATTTTCGATTTCTTCTCTAATTAGTTTCATGGTTCTTAGTTTGTAAATCCTACTTTTGCTGCTTTAATTGCACCACTTGTAAAAATAACATCAGTATGTAATTTTTCTAAAAATTCAGTTCGACCTGCTGACATAGTAAATTGATTTGTGCTTGCTGCACCAACAGTTGCACTTACGTTAACAACGACATCACCACCAGTTTGGTTGTAAAGTCTTACACAAGTTGCTTTGCTGATACTGCTTGCAGTACCTGCTGTTGTTGGCGTTGCCTGTTCATTTGCAATTAGATTAACTCGTTGAGTCATTCCTCTTCCTCTTCATCGGTTACGGTTTCTTCAGTATCTGTTTCCGCACTTGCTTCGACATCTACTTGAGTTTCGGATTCTTCATCGCCAACTTCAGTTTCCACCTCAGCACTTGCTTCACCTTCTTCCTCTTGCTCAGGTTCACCAAATAAATTATCGGCAACTTGAGGTCGGAAAGCGTCAATTTTTTCAGATGCTTTTGCGTACAAAAGATCCTTTATCTTGTCTGCAACCTCTGTACTAGAGGAGCCACCAGTTAACATATCAGTTAGTTCAGCAGTAGGTTTCATAGTATGTAAAAATTATAATCCTAATATTTATTTATATTTCCCCACCTTCGGGGTTAATTTCTTCCCCTCCACCTTCTATGGGATTCCCATTTTCATCCACTGGAGCATTAGGATCAGGAAGAAGTCCAGACTCAATTTCTTGATCAATCTGTTTGTCGATCTCTCTAATCTCTTCATCAGTCTGACGAAGAACATGGCGTCTTACATATTCAACAGAATAGTACTTACCCAAATATGGTTCTACTTGAGATGCTAATGTTACTCTAGAAGTAATCATCTCATTCTCTTTTAGTTCAGAGAAATGATTGTCCTTTAAGTAATCAAACTGGATGTGCTCAGATAAAACCTCCCAGTCTTGTGGAGTAACAACATTCTTAAGAATTAGTTGAGTCTTTAGAAGATCAAGGAATACATTACTAAATCTCTTTCTTAAACGACCAACAAATTTGTTGAATTTTAATTCGTCTCTTTGAATTTCAGATGATCTACCAAGATTAAATCCATCACCAGATCCTGCAATTCTAGACTCAGGAACATTCAGTGCACGATATAGTTTCTTTTGGAAATATTCAATGTCAGCAAGTTCTCCAAGATTTTGACCACCAGGAAGTGTAGAGATTTCAGTTCCTCTACCACCTTCTCTACGAGGTA